>Ga0123342_1002513_pt1 | contig 30478 bp, 18 predicted proteins | sample Turbeawhitnodule_FD_89960 | JGI IMG/M metagenome (GOLD analysis project Ga0123342, IMG submission 89960) | Root nodule microbial communities of legume samples collected from Mexico - Turtle bean Mexico white nodule | ecosystem: Host-associated > Plants > Roots > Nodule | place: Mexico: Nepantla... | reverse complement strand
TCTTTGTTTGTTTTCTTATTGATCAGTGCCAACACAATTAATTCAAAACTCTTTTAATTGTTCTGTTTTTATATTTAGCGATTATTGTACTCGATAATTCACCGTTCCTTGTGGGATCGATATTCGTCCTTAGGGACAATTATTACTTTTGACAAACGCGGTGCACTTGCCGTAAAAAATCATCAACCATCGATTATAATTTTTTTCATCAAGGATAGGAACTGGTAATTGGGTAGAGTTCATGATAACAGACTAGTTCTTAATACCAGTTGTAGGAACTAATGGAAGGATTGAAGGAAACAAGAGAAGACAAAAGGTTGTAGCAACTAAATGAACGTAATTGCACAAAATTGTAAACTGGTCTTATTCATTTTGATTTACTCAATCATATATATATATATAATAAAATCTATAAAATAGGAATACTACTAACAGGCCTGTAAACTGACCATTAATGCAATATAACACTAAAATTAGTTTAAGGGTAATAAAATCATAATTAATAATAATAAAATCTGAATTAATAACCAACAGAGTTAATTCATAAGTTGAAGTTTGTTCTCACTTACATATTATGAAATGTCTTTATTTTTAGTTGAAGTGAGATCTCCAATTCCTGTTGAGATCTATCAACTCATGCGTAGTACTATACAATGGATGATCAAATAACGGTTTGATAGTGGATGACCTTATTAGCCAATAAACTCTCGTTAGGAAAAACTCTAAATTACTCTGACATCATATTATGGATTGAACTTTAAGTTTAACTTAATATTATAAAACTTACTCATAAAATTAAGTTTGCATTCATTTATTGACTATAAAATATTTTTATCTTTAATTGACGTGGAATATCCAACATCTTCTCACCATGTACATTACACTCGTGGGATGATCTTAGTATGATTTCGATCAACCATTTTAATCACATACAAGTCTTCTCAACCATATACAATACACCCTAAAATAAACTCGATATAAACTCTATGAACATCTTAGTCGAAAATAAATCTTTTGTATATGTATAATATACTAAAAATATTATAATATGTCATAGAAAAATATGTGACATACATTGTGAGGGTAGAAAAATAAAGTACACAAATTATATTTAATAAAACAATTTCAATTTAAAAATTGAACTATCGAATAAAAATATAATTTTAAATTTAAAGTTGCGTTTTTAATGTGTCTTCTTTGATTTTTATATATATAATTATGTTTTGAAATGCGATTTTTTAATATAAACTCTTTTAAAATAAAAATTGTTTATATTCGTAAAATTTTGAAATTTATATTTTTATGTATATTATTTTAAAATTGCCCCTCATTGTTATAAATGGCGGCACACAGTTTAATACAGTAGGTTTTATGCCATTAATCGAGTCATAATATAATTAATCTTCACAGTTTAACCTGCATTTTATACTGGCAAGATTTCTATCGTACGCGGATTTGAAATTTATGTCAAATTCATAATTTAAAATGGATGAAAATAATATCATTTAATTTTATTAAATTAGATTAATTACTAGATCTATACACTGTTTTAAAAAATAACTGGGTTCTCAAACGAATATCATATATACTTTAGATTTTATTATTTTTAATTGAATTTTGATGATTTTTAAAACCGTCACAGATTTATACATTTTACAACACAAAGGACCTACTCATAAATAATTTTAGTTTAAGGACTTATTTTTAAAAAATAAAATATGTAATGATTAATTTTATTTAATTAGATGAAAATTAAAAACTAAAATTTATAATAAAATAAATTTAAAAAGTTAAAATGAATAATTCTTATTGTGAGGGATCTGTCAATTAATTTGTAAATTTTGAAATTTAAATAAGATTTAATTACATTCATTGATATTAAAAGCATAAGATAATTATATTTAGAAGGAATGTAATTTTTTTTAAGATCGAAAACATTTTCTGACGCATCTAAGGTCCAAAACTAAAAATACATTCTTAAAAAGAAAAAGGACTAGAGTGTGGAAGCTCAATCATGAGTGAAAAGGGGCAAAGGGCAAGATTCTCGCATAGTTTATTGTAGTTCATGAATGTAACAGTAAAGCATATTTTAATTTTCTACAGCTATTTATGAAAGGTAGAATTAAGTCACTTTAAATGAAAATGAAAACAAAAATAGAGAGCGACTTTCACCTTATCCCGTCTCCAAATAAAATAATAACCTACATGCATAACAAACTATATGAATTAATTGTATTAAGCAATATTCAAAATACATTAATTTATAAAATCTGATATAATTGGTGAGTACTTTGTTCTTATAAACATATAGTTTGGGAATTAATTTTAAGTGTTTATTTTGAAATTGATTATTTTGAAAAATACAATATGTAGTTGTGTTGGATCATGGGTCTGGTCCGATGTTTGGTTATTTATGGGTTGTTTCCTGACCTGTGTATTTAACATTACGAGAGAGCACAAGTCAATGAATCTCAATCAATCAGACTTAATCATCCTTAATGACTCAATTAAGATATAATCATGACTAAAGAGGGAGAGATTACAATTCAATATATATATATATATATGATTATGCTCTACAAAAAGACATCGTTTAAACATCTCATAAACAACACAAGAAATATTCTCAACTCCTATTTCATATTATACCCATTATATTTCGAGCAACCTAGAATAAGTTGTAATTTTGTAATGTTAAATTGATATTGTGTATGTTGTTTGATTTGAGAAAATATTTGGTTGGTTTTGTAAAATCAGATTAATAATAGTTGTGTTTGAGTTGAGTAATTGTTGTGATGTTGAGGAGATGTTTTTATATCCGAATCTTAAAATGAAGGTGTTAATGGTTAGATCACGTGGTTCCTCGGATGCCGCCAGAGGCATTGATAAGGTGAGACTGGGTGAGTGCCAGTTGGATCCATCATCCACTCTGTCAACTCAACGTCTCTATCATAATTCCACCTCTATCTTTACCATTCTACCCTTCCCATTCCACCAAATCCCTCTTCACCCTTATCCGTTTCCGAGGTCAATTACGAGAATTCTCTCTCCTTCAAATAATCTAACTGGCCCAAGCTGTATAGGTTTTGTCACCTAGCCATCCCCACATCACTCATTCCCACAACCCCTTCTTTTTTTCAATCCTATCCAACCGCTTCCCACTGCCTTCATTCTCACGCCTCCAACTCTCCACATTCTCCTCCCGCGCGTGCACCACACTTCACAACCACTCAACTCGGATTATCTCTCCTCCTGCTAATACAAACGCTACTTTATTCAGGGTCCCTCACCTTACTTACTCACCAAGCCCTGCCTCGTAAATGCCACACCCCCTAACCTAACCGCTCTTTTAATCTTTCTCCGCAAGTTCCACCCCCCTCGCCACAATCCCACACTTCTTTCATTCTAAATATGCCCGTTACTGCCACCTATATATACACACACTCTTCCCTCACACCACTTCATCCACATCACATTTCCCTTCCAAACAAAACCCCGTTCCCATCCCAGAAATGCCAACTTTCCTCTCTCTTCACTGCTTTCTTACACTTTCCTTCCTTATCTCCCTCTTTCACCTTTCCACAGCGGCCAGGAACCTCAACCACCAGCTCCAGGGCCACTCTCAGCTCCTCCATTACCACAACGGTCCTTTGCTTTATGGCAAAATCGCCGTCAACCTCATCTGGTATGGCCGCTTCAAACCCTCCCAAAAAGCCATTATAGCCGATTTCATTACCTCACTTTCATCGCCACTCGCCTCAAACAACCACCCATCTGTTGCCACGTGGTGGAAAACCACGGACAGCTACTACCGCCTGAGCCCCAGGAAGGCTTCTTCTCTCTCCCTGTCACTTGGTGATCAGATCCTGGATGAAACTTACTCGCTGGGAAAGTCTCTGACCAGCAAGAATCTTCTCGAGCTGGCTTCCAAAGGGGGACAGAGGAACGCTATCAACGTTGTTCTCACGTCCGCTGACGTGGCGGTTCAAGGTTTCTGTTTGAGCCGATGTGGCACTCACGGCTCTGCCTCTTCTGCAGCTCACGTGAAGGCTGGCAAGAACTATAAGTTCGCTTACATATGGGTCGGAAACTCCGAAACTCAATGCCCGGGCCAATGCGCGTGGCCCTTCCACCAGCCAATTTATGGCCCCCAGACTCCACCCTTGGTTGCTCCCAACAACGATGTGGGAGTTGACGGTATGGTCATCAGCCTCGCTAGCCTCTTGGCTGGAACCGCCACCAACCCATTTGGAAATGGCTACTTCCAGGGTCCCGCGGAGGCGCCGCTGGAAGCTGCCTCCGCTTGTCCTGGGGTTTATGGGAAAGGGGCTTACCCTGGCTATGCCGGGAACCTGCTTGTTGATGCTACCACTGGTGCCAGCTACAATGTGAATGGTGTTAATGAGAGGAAGTACCTTGTTCCTGCTCTTTATGACCCTTCAACATCATCTTGCTCCACGCCTGTGTGAGGATTTTGTTGATGATGAACTATCGCTGCCACTTCTACCATACTAGAAACACGGATTAAGAGGTTGTACAAATTTTCAAATAAACAATTTTAGGACTATTTCATTTATTTGTTTATATCTTCTGGATATGTACGCCCACTATGTAGTAGAAGCAAATGTTCTTCCGTTTGCTTTTTTTAATGATAAAATTAAAATATTGCTTCGGACCTAAACCCTAGACCTTCTTCTTTGCACTTTCTTTCTACCATTTCAGTCGCAGCCCTTCCCCAAGGTCTGAACCATTTGGGCAAATTAACTTGTAAACTTGTATTTAGGTAGCTTATGAACATTTTGTAATCAATCAAAGAATCATTTGCAGAAACTGCGTTTATTTTTTAACATAGAAAGCCTTTTTAAATAGGGCGTAGTTGTGAATTGTATGAATATTTAATATTTACTGGTGGGTACCTAGGGGACGTAGGAGTGAAGAGGAGCCATAGTTATTGAGAGGCTAAATGGGTTATCTGAAAGGGCGCAAAAGAACGAGTCTAATGTATTTTTTGGTAAAAGAAAAAGAGGGTTTAGAGAAACGAGATTAGCCATGAAGGGGAAGTAAAGTGGTTCTGAATAAGATACTCACCCAATGGAGGGAAGAGAATGCAAATAAGATGCTTGATTTTAGATTGCAATTGAAACTGGTAGGTGTAGGAGCCACTGATTGTGACATTAATTAATTCAAGTGTTGACCACTACCCCAATTTTAGTTTATCGTTCTACCCAAAACTTCTTTTTCATTTGCCTATACTTGGCAAAATTAAATCATGACCAACTTAAAACTTTACGCATAAATTTTCAACTCACAATGTTCAAGTTACTTTTTTAAATTAAAAGATTACTAACTAAAATTAGTAGATAAATTAAAAAGAGCATGTTGCATTTATGACTCTTTTTTAAAATTTCTAGACATAGTTTTTTAGCAGTAAATATATTTGTTGAAGAGACTTTTTCCAATACTTCAGTTTTAGTACTCTTTTTTATTATTGGCTCAAATTTATTGAAAAACACAATTTTTGTGTGTTCTCTATCTACAGAGAGAGTGTCATATCATATCTGTTTTGTAAAGATAAAATTTAGGCATAATGTGTTTCATTTTCTTTTATATAAAAGTAACCTCATTGTTAAGATCTACAATAACAATATTTTTAAGTAAATAAGAACCAGAAAAGGAATAAGAGTAACTAGTAGTGGAACTCAAAGTAGACACATATCTGAGTCTTTCTAGTAATAGCTAAACCTGATCCACAAACAAGAAATCCAATGCTATTTTTCAGAAGAAGAAAAAAAAAACTATGCTGTAGTTATAAAAATATGATGATGAAAATAATGGAACACTGTGAATAAGAAGTATTGTCTAATTCCAGAAATAATGTGTGTGGACACACAAAAATGTGATTTGCATGGGTTCCAGCAAAGCATTGGAGAGCATATGAACCCTGGAAAGGAACCAATTATCTTTGATGGGCTTGTCCCACATCCACCTTTCTGGACAAATATCTCATCTATCGTAGAAATTAAGAATGTTCTGAAACATGCTTTCTTTGTTCAAGTAGGTCCCTGCCCTTTGTTTGCTGCCGCATCACACATACATTTTGTCCTTTTTCGCCTATTTCCGTAACTTTGTTTCTGCTTTTTGGATGAGAGAAGTTTTTTTTTCCTAAAGTTATGCTTATTCTTTTTGATGAGATTTATACAAAATCTTTCATCATATTCTGAAGTTTTCAAAATAGAATCTGTTAAATAATCGAGCATAAAAATTCCCTGAAAATAAAATATAATTCATAGTTGGTTTGTCCTCTCCAAATCGGACATATTTATAGATTATATTTTTCATATATTTGTTTATATTTTCTTTGTGCGGTATAGATAACAAATATCTTTTATAAACTGAATAATATTATTATGAATGATAAAAATAATGTTTTAACCTTTTTGTTTTACAGTTCTTTTTCTACATGAGACTCACCGTTCGTTCCCCTTTCACCAGCCCATTTACGACCCAGAGCCCTTTTCTGGTTGCACCAAACAACCACGTGGGCCTCCACGTGGTCAACCCTTAGAAAATTGCTACTTCAAGGGGCCCAAAAAGCACCTATGGTTTCCGTGGGGACCTCTTCGTGGACCCCATGTGTGTACTTTTACTCGCTTTAATTATTATCTATTGCATAATTTTTTTTTATAATTCTATTTTAAATTTTATCATGATAATTAATTTCTTCCTTTACAATCTCATTATTTTAAAATTCTAACTAATTTAAGAAATACATGAGGGGAGCCCCAAAAATAATTCCGATTTTGAAAATATACATTTTAGGTGGGTGACTTGAATACAATTAAATTTGACATTGTTGTTTAAAAAATTATTTTCAGAAATGGTAAAGAGTGTTAATGTTGTAGGTTTAGAGAGTAGAAATACCTAAATGTTTCATTCCCTGCATTTCCAACACCAACACGACTTAACGTTTTAAAAGAGATTTTGTTGATACAAAAATAGACTTCCTATTACCGTTTTTCTTTTGTTTTGGGCCTCTTGTGGCCTGTTCTAAGACTTCTGGGTATGCCATGGGGCTTTATTGAAGGAGTGTTTCTTTTTACACTCCCGCAAATTTCTTGTCACCTCTCGTTAGTTTTTGCATGGATTTTTTTAGAATTAGTTAATTCCAAAATAAGTAGGAGAGGGCATATTAATTTTGGGGTGTACAAAGTGGGTGGCTCCTTTTCGTGTTTCGGACCTATAAGGTAAAATTTAAGAAAAATAAACACATGAAATATCTAAGAATAGATATATTTGGTAAAATATCAATCTTTAATATTATAGTTAAAATGAAAAATAATAGAAGCATAAAATTTAAATAAATAAATATTTTATAATATATATTTCAAAGCAAATATTTTTATTAAAAATATAATGTCATGTTATATAAAATATTAAATATTTATTGTTATCAGTACGCAAATTAAAAAATATATATATTTTGAAAGATAATATAGGGTAAAATAAAACAAAATTGAAACAACTTGAAACACAATACGAAGTCTTCTTTAAAATGTATTGATTTTAATTTTAAATCTCAAATGTTAGAGTTGTCAAAAATTGATATTGAGTTGCATTCACCAAATTAGATTATGACATGCAAGACCAAAACTACGGAACTTATATGTTCGAATATTATTTTAATATTCTTTTTTTTTAAGAAGCAGTTAATTTAGCTTGATGTCACTAACAGCTAAAAAATAGAAAGTAGTTTATAAAAAAATCTGGAATAAGTCGAAGAATCCATTTCTTATACTTTAATCCACTAGATTATACCTTTCACAACAACAAAATAACATATTCTTGTAGTAAGGGGTAAATACCATTAATAATAAAGAAGGTAGAAGGAGGTTAAATTTGAGGTAAAAGAGTAGTGAAAGGAAATACACATAAGAAAGTTATATCTAGAGATGCATGAAAAGGCTACCAACCTTAACAAATTGTTTCTTATTTTATTTTATTTCTTGAATGACCCCTTATATGTTGAAAATCAAAGAAACAATTCACCACATCACGTTTATCATTGGAAGTATAGTATTAGACACTTGTTGACATTACTTGCGAAAAAAAGTGATTGAAATATCTTCTAGTTGACTTTGAGACTGAAACTCAACTTTCATCTATTTATAATCTATCATCAAGGCATATAGGTTCCAATCCTAACTTATGAGAATGTGCAAAACACATTGAAATAGATAGATTATCATGTTGTATGAGAAAAAAATTCAAACAAAAATATTTCAATTACTTTTTAAATTGTGTATTCAATAAGACACATATATCTCTACTAAACCTGTTGGAAATTTCAACACCATTGTCTCAGACCTTGAAATGACGAATATATATTGTGAAGTTTGAGAGGATTGTTGAGTTTTTTTTTTTCTCTATTATGTTTTGTGTTTTTTTATTTATGCATATTTATAGGATATTTTTTCTTCTTCATGTAACACAAAATAAATAAATTAATCAACGTTTTATTTTTTTCATGTAGAGACACTTGTTTTGTTTACACATACCTCACATTCTTATGTTTTTTCTCGAGGAACTTTGCATGGTTCTGAAACTAGTTTTAATGGAGAAAATTGCAAAATACACTGAAACATAAGACATTTTCCAATATTAAGCAGTTTGTTCTTTTTTATTATATTTTTCGACTATCAAATATTTCATTCACGAGACGTTACATTTTGCAGTGTTTTATTAGTTATAGCATGATAAGTACAAAATATCAAGCTAACAAAAAAAAAGAAAAAGTACCAAATATCAATAAACATCATTGGCATGGTTTGAAGCAAATGTTTTGACAATTTAAATTCATTTGACCAGATTCTATTGAAGTATTAAACACACTTAAAAACAATGAATAATTATATCGTATAAGTTAAACTTTTGTTACGTGAAATGCTATAAAGAGTCATTATGATCACATTTGACCGACATTTCTCCATATATAGCAGTGTAACTGGATTTGTTGGTTTCATCTACTAATATTTTTCAATCTTAATTAGTTTTATTCAAGTGATGCGAAATATGGTGTGAAAGTGAGAATTTGTTGAGTAATAAATATGGTGTGAAAAAGGGAAAATTGTGTGGAGTGGTGAAATGTAAATTTGTTTGAGTTTTGAAAGCCCTGAAAATGGTTTTAGTGGCGCATTTAAGATAGTACACCTGTAATATAAGTGACTGAGAATTGATAACCCAGAGAGTCCCATCGAAACTTGTTGGGTTTTAAATTCAACAACTTGTCCTCTAGTCAACTTCAATCTTCACCACTGGCCCGTGCTATTTTCACATGCCCACAGTATATAGCCTCTTCTTTAAGGACATTGGTTAGATAGAGATGCATACACATTCTCTCACACACAACACAACACAAACACAAACACAACACCAGTTCCAGTCATGCTCCTCAGTTACTACCGACTCGTGTCGGTGTAACCCTTTTCCCAATCCCACTTCTAACTCTAATAACTCGTGAGTGACTTCTCTTCTGTTGTGTTCTGTTCCTTCTCTCTCTACATTTACTCATTTACTGTGTCTCCCAATAATCTCTTCCATGAATAAGTTTTATGAAATTAAAATATTTAATTTTTTTACATGGGGGTATTAAATACTACTAGTAATTTTATTTGACATTAAAAAGGTGGTACCGTGGGGATGACGATGTCATTAAATATCTGTCATGTTTTCTTGCCAAAATTGACCTTTTAATAACAATTTAATGTTTTTTTCTTTTCTTGCTGTTTTAAAATCTTCTGGGCCAAGACAAAATTGACAGTTTGAGTATTGCAGTAACAAAACATTCATTGGTATTTATCTTGCTTCTTGTGTGTGTTCTCTTTTATTTAGCCTCCAGCTATACGCAAATACAATACTCTCTAGTCCTTTTTGGTTGAAAGGACTCTATCTATCCATCGGTTTGCTACTTCATCCCAACTCTCTACTCTACACACTTCACACACACATTACACATGTACCTTTGTTTGCTATTCTACTGTGGCTTTACTCTTGTTCTTGTTGCAGCTGGTGGTTGCATTGAATCGGAGGGTAGGTGGGAAGACGTGTCTTCTTCTGTAGCTTTCCCTTTCCTCTCTTTTTCCCGGCGCATGTGGCGGATTAGACGCTCACTGCTTCCATAATTCAGCTTCTCCAAGGAACACTGTCTCCTCATCTAAGATTTCCTCTGGTAACTCTAAATCTCATACCTTTTTGTTGCATGTGACTCTTTTTTATTTTTGTTTCTCTCTCTCTTTCTTTCTTTCTTTCTCTCTTTCTCACCTACCCTTTTGTTTATTCACTCAGAAAACTAAGAATCCTCCCCTCACTTTCCCAGACAAAAGAAAGAAAATTAATTTGTTTCTTTACTCAAGATTTGATACCTTTAAAACTAAAATTCTTGTTTTTTCTCTCCTGCAATCTCTTTCTTCTGGGTTTTCTTAGCAAAAGCCTGGTGGGGTGTCCGACCCTCTGTCCATGGCTTGGACTGTGTGATTTTTAGCATTCTCCCAAGCCTGCGGAGTCTTTGTTTCGGAAAAGAAAAAAATGTACTTCAATTTCAGTTCTGTTTAGGGAAATGTTCTCGCATTTTTTTATTTTTTCTAGTGAGGGAAATTTGTGACATGTTATTTTTTCCCCAACTTCTTCTTGTTGGAGAGTCGGTGAGATGAACATGTAAAGTTGAGATCTTTTCAATTATCTTCAATCAGGGAAGTTTGATTTTTTGCTATCGAAATTCCCTTTGTCTTCCAGTTTTCGATCTCTCTAACCCTTTCCGAAAGATGCTTCCTTTTACTGGTTATTCAGAGAATATCTGAAATTAAACTATTCATTCACATGCTTGTGGCAGATATTTTGGTGTATGTGTGTGAGTCACTGAATCTGGTTATTCAATATGTTTTTTTATTTTTGGCCTTTTCTGTGGAGAGTTCCATTTTTTTGTTAATACTTTTTCATTAATATATACATCTTTTGTATTTGATGCTTGAACCACAGCCATAAACCATATAAGTTGTAATTTTTGTTCTTTTATAGATTGGATGGAAGAAGCGTGCGAATTTCGAAGTTGGGCAGAATTGATTCCTGATGCCCTAGGGGTGATCTTCACCAATCTTTCTCTTCAGGACAGGGTGACGGTGATCCCCAGAGTGTGTAAATCATGGGCTAATGCGGTAACTGGACCCTACTGTTGGCAAGAGATAGACATTAAGGATTGGAGCAGCCGATGCCAGCCCGACCAACTCGATCGGCTGCTTGAGATGCTTATCAGAAGAAGTTGTGGATCCCTCCGCAAACTCAGTGTTTCTGGTCTCCAAACTGAGAGCATCTTCACTATTATTGCTGAAAAGTAAGCAGAACTGTTCAATTTTAATTAATTACAAGTAGTTTAAGCTTTAGATAAGGATAAATAGTTTTCTGATCACTGTTCTAATTGATTACAAGTCTAGCATTAGAATATAAATTTGGCACATTTTATGTTGTTCTAATGCTGCTATTGCTAGTTCACATAAGATAGTCTTCAGTTAGTTAAGCTGATATCCTCATTGTGTATATATCTATTGGGTGGAACAAAGTGAAATTAACGATTTAGCTGGATCCAATTAGCCATCTTTCTTACACAAAATCCTTCTACTCTTTTGCAAGTGCCTGTTCCCTCCAGACTTTGCGACTGCCAAGGAGCAGTATGAGTGATTCCATTGTGGAACAGATTGCTGGAAGGCTTTCTATGATTTCGTTCTTGGATGTGAGCTACTGTATTAAAATCGGCCCCTACGCGCTTGAGATGATTGGAAAGAACTGCAAACTGCTAGAAGGGTTGTGTCGAAACATGCATCCGTTGGATACTGCGGGCAAGCCTTATCAAGATGATGAAGCATATGCAATTTCCTCCACAATGCCTAAGCTCAAACATCTTGAAATGGCCTATCATCTTATCAGCACTTCAGGTGTCCTCCAAATACTTGCGAACTGCCCAAAGCTTGAATTTTTGGATCAAAGGGGATGTTGGGGTGTCACATTGGACAACATGTTCTTAAAGCAGAAATTCCCAAAACTGAAGGTTTTGGGGCCTTTTGTTCTTGACACTTATGAGAGTGATGGCTGGGATGATTTCTCAGATGTGTCAGATGGTTCTGAGTACTTGGCTTGGGACTTTGTGGCCGGTGGCATGGGTGAATACTATGTTGATGATAGTGACAGTTATGATGGAATGTGGGATGATGAAGGCAGGCTAGATGAGCTTCAGTTCGGGTTTTATGAAGGGATAGAAGATGCAGGAATGTATTGGCCTCCATCTCCATAAAGCTAGCTGCATTACTTGTGATCAATTGTATGCTTTTTTCTACTCTTGTAACTAATGCTTCCTTCTACTTTACTTTTATGTGGTGCCCTATGAATGATGTGTTTTTCCTTGAGAATTGAAGTAAGTTTGGCTTGCTCTGCCTAGCATATGCATAACTGAGTGGTATTGTTATTGACCTACCTTAGATTTCTTGTTTAAGTAGGCAAAGGAAAGGGAAGAGAGAGCTCCCTGGTTTCCCATGTTAGAGATCTACATGTAATTGGAACATCTGCCTTATAACCATATTGTACCTTCTTGAAATTATCTGTTTCATGAGGTTGCCCAATTGGATTTCGATTTTTTATTATTCTAATAAATTAACTGTTGAAAATATATAATACCCTGGTTAAATGGTGTTTGATGTAGTTTTTCAATGTTGTAATGAAGTTAAAAATATATAAAATAACCTTAAAGTGGATAAGGTTTTGGATTTGAGAAACACTTGCTGAGATCCCGTGCTATACTTGTACGATTAATTATCAAATTTCCAACCTTCTTCGAAAACGACCCTTGAATAAATTTTGGTGATTCGTGATTTTGCTGTTTTCACTTCATGGATTTAATAAAGCATGGAAAAGGAGGACTTTTTTCCGTGGACTTGCATTGTTGCGTCTGTATGAGTCAACACAACACCTGTCTTACTAAGCTGGTGCTGTCATCAAATTCATGCATTCACGTATTCATCAAATCGGAGTCATTGAATCAGGTCAGGTAACAAATGAATGCCTTGCGTGAAAACAGGAACTGGTAGCTTTTGTTTATGTTCCTTGTTCGTTTCTAAACTTGATGTGTGTTTGGTTCTCACGTTTACCATACTATTAAATGAATGGAAAACGCAGAAGCTATTTTCCTTTGTATAGAACCGATGCGTCTAACTCGCAAGTTACAAAACCAAATACACACTTTTTGGGGGGTGGGGTGTACAACATGCTGCTTATTTGAAGTTTTATTTGGGAGATCAAAATTTAAGTTGTCCATTTTTATTCAATAATTTTGATATACCAGTTGTGTGAATGTGTTAAAAATGGTGTCTATAATAAACTCTCTTTCTCTAAATTGAGAGGAAAGGTGGGATAAAAAAAGATAAAGAGGAACTGAGTAAACACTGTATAAACTAGTGAAATATATATAAAAATTTCCAATTTGTTTATATGAAGAAAAATAAAAAAGTATAAAGAAGAAGAGGAAATATTTTCTTATACTCATATTTGATTCTTATATGATAAAAAGTAAAGACAGTTTAGTCAGTATAATAAAATTTTATCTTCTCTATTAGTCTCCTTGTTTTTCTTCATAGTTTAGAGACAATAAGATATACATGGGTCTCATGACATTTTCTATTTTATCTTTTATCTCCTCGCATTTTAAGGTAAGACTTTTTTGACATATTTTAGTTATGCGTATTACTTGGTACTTGAAAAAACATACAAAAGATTGAGTCGGTGTGTTCAAACACATATGCTTCTCTCCCTTGGCAAAATATCCCCAAAACTATGCTTAACTAAACTAGTTGTTGATAAACAGATGATGAGCTGAGGACAACATTTAACAGACATAATTATAATGAAAGATTTTAAATATAATAAAATGATAACCTAGTTTGATATTATCTTAAACATTTTATTAATTATTCTGTATATATATATAGGTAGTGTTGCAGAGAATCACTCATAATATATAATTTACATGCCGTTAAAATAGAATTTCATTCTCTGGTGTTATGAAAAATAGAATAGAATAGAATCGAGATTCGTGAACACCAAAATATAAGAGAAACATGCTGAAAGGTACTTCCATGGCAGAAGAAGGAGTTGCCGTGACTGTTTGCTTTGTTACCTTTTTTTTTAACCTTCAAAATTCAAATGATAGAGGATAGCATTGCAGTGAAAAAGATGATTTTTTTACTGGGTTTGGTAAACTGAAACAACATGTGTATCAGTTGCCGTACTTTATTCTCTGGGCCCATAGAATAGAATTCATTGCATTGTAGAATACACAACTACATATACTCATTCATATGCTTTTCATATTTATTTCTCTATTTATTTTTACAAAGAAAAAACACCCTAGTTGAGAATACTTACAGTATTTATCTATTTATTTATTATGAGAGGCTTGATGCTGTTTTTTAAGTCAGATTTCAAGTTTCTGATGTATAAAAATAGCACATCAGTTTTTTCCAAACAAATAATCACACAAAATTTCAGCATCCAGGTAAGAAACAATCATATCATACTTTCTCAGAATGTGCCAGACCACAGCAAAATCATAAACTCACTAGATAGCTTCCTTAACCGTGTGTGGTTTACTCAGTGAATCAAATTAGTGTAATTGTTATGAACCAAATGATTGCCAAGAGTTTAAAAAGGTTTTTGGTGAACCGTTTCTCATGTTCTCATTTCTCACGGCAATCGAGTAGAAAAAAGAGGGACAGTGAATATCTGTATGATTCATGCACTTTTAATGTTGTGTGATGATTCCGGGAATGTCCCCAGTGGATCTTTGTTCATACTTCATATTATTAATATGCTGTTACATTCTTTAGTATTTGTTTACCATCCATCCACATAATTAAAGTATTAGTTCTCCCTAGGTTGAATTAATTAACTTGTGTGCTACACGGTAGCTAGTAGTCACATGATTACATGTGATAATGTTTTTGGATCTTGCAGAGACTATTGTGATTTCAATTTATCCTTTGAAACTTGTGTCCGACCATTATTTTGGAGACTTCAGATAATGCCATTAAAGTTGGTGCAGCACGTGCTTAAGAAGTTGAGAATTAATTAACTAATGAGGGTATTTGTTATGGCACAGTTTGTGGTTTGGGTGCAAAAGCTAGCTGAAAAAGATGGTGATTATAATTGGAAGTGGTTATTTTTTGATGGCTAGCAGCTTTAATAAATTCGATTTCTGAGTTTTCCTGGTTGTGAATCACAAGGAGGAGGTTTTGTTTGTCCTGATTGTCCAATTGTGAAGCCAGGGTTTCCAGGACCACCAAATGCAGAGTCCTCAGTTTCACATATCTGGTGCCTGTTGCTTCATCACAGATTAGATCCTCTGGAATATACAACTTTTCCATCGAATATGAGGTGCTGCTGCATAATGCTCATCATCAAATAGCCAGTGGTCCCACTTTCTTTTCCACTTAAACTCACATAACATGCATAACATAACACCTTCAAACACTTGTAAACACACTTACACCAAACATATATCAAATTACTCTTTTCATCTTCAAGTAATGTAAAGGTTATATGAGATGAAAATGAAAGATATGATTGAAGGGTAGATGATAGGGTGTGAGACCTGACATGTCTCTCATGGTGGAAATTTTCCAACAGGTGACATTTTGTTTTTCTTCCTTGTTTTCCCTCCTTCCTTTTCCCAAACTACCCTTCTTTTCCATTTCCACGTGTTCCCTTCTCTTCGCCATTCTTCTCCTTCTGTCGCCATCACAGAAAAAAAAAAAATTTGAAGCAGGAAAAAAATCACATCCAAATCAATTTAAATTGGAAAGAGCCCCCACAAATTCAAGTACACTAATGTCATAATGGGTTTATGGGCTCCTTTTTTATCGCGAGGAATAATCATATATAGCATTTATCTCCCTTAAATTATTATTGTCATTTATACTCTTATTGTTCATCAGATAAAATAGAAGAAGATTGTGGGATAAGCTTCAATAATTGTAAGCCTTCAAATTAAGAGAGAGTAAGTGGTTTATAAAATGCATTTTCTACTCTGATTAAGGGACAACTTAGCATGATAATTAGAATTAGAGTGAGAACTAATTTGAAGTCTAAATTCTCAATATTAATTTCTCCAACCACCAATAAATATATCCTTGTTTGCTCACACCATTAATTCCGTCTTCTTTTGTTTAACTTGGTTCAAATTCAAATCCAATCTTAGTTGTTACTTTTAGCTTTTTCCAGTTCTAGTCACATTAATTTCAATTTGGAGAGGGAATTTTTGGTCTCAAAAGGTTTGATTTCAAATTTATATGGAAATTTTGGGGTTTTGGTTCCTGGGGTTTCAAATTGAAGCTTTAGAAATTTTAAACCTTAGGATTGTTATTATTTTCCTTTTGGGGATATCAGTATTTAATTTTTTAAGTACTATACATGTGAAAACTGATTTTTTTATTTATTTATGGGTTTTGAATTTGTGGTGAAAGAGTTTTAAAATTCAAAATACATTTTCTTTTATTTGGATTGTTGGTACTATATGATACATTGTTGGTATTGGGTATGTCTATTTGCAATTCCATGAACCATTTCATGTTCCTTCTTTATCATCTGCATCATTTTCCTAATTCAATACAAATTATCTACCCCCATTAATAATGCAATTCCTCACACTTCCATCTCCGTTTCTGTGCTTTATAAGAATCCTAACTTTAATAAATAAATATATAACCAATCCTTCAATCTCTACCAATAATCAAAATGAGTGAAACAAAGTGAAAGGAGTAAGGAAAAAAAGAACATATTTTCCAACCATTTTTAAAAGGTAAGAAATGCACACGAGGAGGTGAAAGAATTTGTCCCTATTCCCCTGTTTTCATATTATTTTTTACATATGTATCAATCACGCATCATGTTACACTGATTATAAAGTGAAAGTTAACTTATTAATGCCACGTCAATAAATTAACACCATCTATTTGAAAAATTAACATGAAAAATAGATGTTGTTTTACTATAATAATTTTTAATTTTCTATTTTGATATTTTTTAATTATTGTACATCATAGATTTTTATGAGTTCAAAAAGGTATTCTAACTTAATATAGTTTTATCTTTACTCTCTATGCAAATAGACATTAAAGAGAAACTAATTTATGTGTAAAAGTTTGATAATAATCATCAAATCAACTTTTCTAATGTTGCGCGATCAAGTTTTCTTATATTAAAGAGTTCAACCATTATGTGTGTGAACAATAAACTATTGAGATTGAAGTATTAAAATAAAAATATAATCATTAAACAATTGACTGGGAGAAAATCAAGTTCAATAGAACATTTGACTAATATTTTAATCTCAAAAGTTTTATTGTTTTTAAGCTTTATATGATGATTGATATTAATTGTTTTCATGTTCCAATCCAATATAAATTAGTGGTCTAAAAGAGAGATGGGTTTTAAACTATAAAATTAGAATGGATAATTTATCCTAAGGTGTAAATACTACCAAAAAAAAAACATAATGAAATTGCGATGTAAAACATTTGTTTTTTCTGCGCCTACCTAATATCTATGTAATATTTTTGAATTACATAATAATTTGAAAGTTTTCTTTCAAATTTGTAATTAGCTTTCGGATTATATAATTAGAATATAATCTTGTTTATATGTATGATTAGTTTCTATATTGTATAATCTGAAAAAAAAAAAAAAATTTCAAATTACGTAATTCAGAAGTTTTTTTTCAAATACATGTTCAGATTACATAATTCGGAAACTACTTTATAAAAATGGTACAGAAAAGGATAAAAATGTATTTTCACATTTTATATGGATGACAGAAAAACATAAGAATGTGCAGGAAGAAAAAGGAAAAAACAGTCTTGTTTTTAACATGTTAATTCATCTATATTAATGGGGATGGACAATAGGTACAAACACCATATGGGTTTATTGCTTTTGGGTAAACATAGTATGGGCTTATAATATAAAGCCTTGTGGCTTTTCAATTAAACTGGGTTTTAGCAAGACCCTTTCTACCTGCACCTCCAAAGTTTTTTGTGGCATTACCATACTTCTTAAACTACTAAAAATACATTTTATTTATTGATATTTTTTTATTTTGGAAATGAAGGTTCCTTTAAAAAAAATATATAAATTATAGAATCTAAAAGATAAATATGAGAATCCATTCTAAATTCTATAATCAGAAATGTATTTTTTGAAGAATTTTTTTTTTGTTATATTATATAAAAATATTTTAAGTTCTAAAAATAATTTTTTAATTTTACAATCTTAGAGGTATAAACAGAAAAAAAAATACATTTCTAGATTATAGAATTCAGAATGTATTTTTAAAGGATAAAATGGGTCTTTTTATTCCTAATCTACGGAGTATAAGGAGAAGTTATGGAATTGTAGAAAGAAATAGCCTTTTAACAATTGCTAAAAGTGGTAATTTGGGCTGCATGAGATACACTACTCCAACTACTAGGACCCATTGATATTCCCAACCTAAATTCACAACTAATTTTTACTAATTTTTTTTTATGTTTCTTCCTGTACTCCATCAAAATTCTTTATGCATCCTATCAATCTTAAAAAACAACTTTATCCCTTTTAAAAAACGACTTATTTCAAAAAAATTCCAGACATTTATTTTTGGAATTTATAAATATATTCTCTGAAAAACGTTTTCTGAAATTTTCAAAAAGTTTTTTTTTTTACTTGTATGGATGTCAGGGACTGAGTAATATTGATCCACGTCGATACATAAGGGTTGTCGTGTACTTAGCTGTCCAATTTTTCAAATCTCTCTTCCTCTTTGTGTGCTTCGATCGTTCGGCGGGGTACCTGCGATTGCACTCCGACGCTCAAGTCAGTGTTAGTATTTAGTTAGGTTTCTCTGATATTATGAAAATGTACCTTTTCCCCCTTTCAGAAGTTCCTTTAGTAGGTTGACTTGGGTCTTGACTGTGTGGACCAAGTAACCGATTACTAGAGACATGTTTAGTGGTCTATGGGTCGTGCCTGGTGGTTTTCTGAAATCAAGGAAGTGTTTTACAAAATATGTTTGACTTATTCAACAAAAGTTGTAACCGTTTATTTTTCACGTGTAACCATGTTCATTATTTAATTAAATTATTTAATGTGCACCCTTCGGTCGTCCGCTGCCGACCGGTACACTTTTTGAAAGGAATTCTGAAATGTGTATAATATTTCGAAACAAGACTGAAGGTACATTTTGGTCATTTTACCTATATGATGAAGTGTAGGAAGAACTTTGACGGGTGCAAGGAAAAAAAACCCTCATTTTTTCATGAAATATTCATTTACCAAAATACCTTGTGAAAATATGTTTGCTTACATATTTAATTTACACCTAATACATAGAATAGTACGTTTTTATTGCAGCGTGAATAAGATCTTCTTTAAGAAGAGAGAGCAGTAGGGACAAGGGAGGTAATTTTCATAGGTTGGAGGTTCAAATAGCATAGATGGCAGTACCAATAGTAACCTCCTTAGTTTATAATATGGGCTCCATAAATTGTTGGGCCACGGAATCATTGTTTGTACACTATTATTATTATAATCATTATTATTGCCATTAAATGTATTACGCTATTGTTGAAAAAAAAACCCTATGTAAACATTTTTTTATAAATTGATGCATGAAAGCTTTTAAAACTACTATACTTAAATATAAAATAAAATAATTACGCTTTAAAATGAAATTAATCTAAATTCGTTGGTCTTTACATTTTAGATGCAATTAATTATATAATATTTACATTAATATAAAATATGTATTTTATGATTTTCTTCGATAATATATTAGACACTAAATATTGAAAAATATATTAATAATTATATAATAAATGTTGATATATTGATAATTTTGTACTATGTTACAATTAAAAAGATAATATTTATTAAAATTAAGTAATATTTTAGTATTATATAGATTAAATTAGATTTATAAATTGATGTCTTTTTAAACATGCAGTTAAAAGAATATTTTTCTTTTGAATATATTTATATTTATTTCACTACAATATAATACAAGTGCCATTTTTTAACTATAGCTATTCTAGAATTGTCATTTTCCTTTTACTTATACAAAATGTCTTGGGTATATTTGTAAGTACAATATTTTTGCAACCATTTATTTAAACACTAATTAATTCACAAAATTTATGGTTGAGCTCGAGGTCAAACTTCATATAATACAATTAGTTGTTTCTCTTTTTATATTTTAGTAAATTTGAGAAAATTTGAAAGGGAAGTGTAAAGAAAATTAAGGTGATTGGATTAAGGTAAATAAAGTGAAAAGTGTAAGAAAAGTTTATGAGTAATGTGATGAGTAGATTGAAATTATATTTTTAATTGATAAAAATGTAACTTTACAAATTTACTTTTAAAATTTTTTAAAAAATTAATTTTATTTATTTATTTATAAATTATAAGTAATTTTAATTAAAATATTTATAATTATAAATATTTGATAAAAATTTATTTTTATATTAAATAATATTATTATTTTTATCTTTACTTTTTTTGCAATTAATATAATTATTATATAAATATAATTCTTTATTATTAAAAAATAAATTTATTTTTTATTTATAATTTATTATATATATTATTATTAATTATGTTATTTTGTAATAATTATTTTTTATAATTTTGATTATATTTTTTATATTTAAATTGTAATTCTATTTTAAATATAAATTATAATAATTTAAGTTTAAAATAAAAAGGTAAAAAGTAGATTATAACTAATTAATTAAATAAATATTTCTTCACAATTTTTCTAAGAAAGTTTTGAATGCAATTTTTTTTTATTTTCATGTTTTTTAAAGTTTCTTACATTGGTTTTCACATTTTCATTGTACACAGTAAAAAGATTTACTTATCTCATAAACCAACGAGACCTTAGAGATTTATAATCTTTCTTTATACATACAAATTTTGTTTCAGTTTTATATTAATTTTACGTTAATTTGCTTTGTGGAAAAACAGAAGACTGAGAACTTTAATATTTATAATTATAGTATGTAATATTATTTAAATATTTATCTCCTTTCATTGATTATTCTATTAAACATTCTGATATTTAGGGGTATAATTCCAGTAAAGTATATTGTGTAATTTTTAGGAAGTTATTATTCCAGGTGTTATGTTGTTGAAATTTTAAAACATGAATAGAGCATAGTAAGAATTTAACATGTGACCAGAGACTTTAAGACTCACAATAAATAATTATTGTAATTTATTAGTTCATTACATTTTAATTAGAATGTAGTTGTGTTGGTGATAGTTTATTGAAGGATGATATTGAGATTCCACAAGTTAAGGTGAGTTATATGTTGCCGAGAAAAAAAAAAACGTGAATGGTATGTTGAGAACAATATTCCCCTATTGGAGATTAATTTCAACACTGTTTTCAAATTAATATTTTTGTAAAATACAAACAATCAAAGATAAATTCAAACTTAAAAGAAGAAATCATTATTGTTTGAAAATTATTTAATTGCATTGCTATAACTATAAGTATCAAACTTTGTCTTTCTATATTTCTTTTATAAGAATGGGACCCTGTTTTTAAATGTATGTACAAAACAAAGCAAATTAATAGATCATTTCATCATGTAATTACTTTCTTCTTCTTTTTTCTCTTTTGAGATAAATTAATTACGTACAAATCTTGCAGCTATTTTTAGTTTCCTTTAAATATAGAATTTTTCTCACTTAAACATCATCTAAATATTTTTCTTTTATCTGTAAAACACTATTTGTCAAATATCAGAATAAAAAATTAAAAATTAAAGAAATAAAAAGGAAGAAAACATTTGTCTTAAAACACATATATTTAATTTTATTTCCAATAAAAATGTTTTCCTGGATTAAACATTTCATGAGTATTCATTGTGTTAAACCATGGTTAATTAATTGAGTACAATAATTGAATCCAAAACCATGGAAGCCGCAGTCTAACCCAGGTAGCAAAGCCTCTGACTTACCAGTTGCCCAGCTACTACCCTGATAAATTTTAGACGAAAATACCCTTTCCCAACAACCCCTCTCTCTCCTTTATAAAAGCCCTGGTCCTCTTATGGAAGTGTATATGAGAAAACCATCATCTCTCTCTTTCTCTCTCTAGGTCTGCGACTAGACCCTGTGTGTGTGTCTCTATCTGTCACCGTGAGAGATCCTATACACACAACCGCAATGGCCACCACCGCTTACAACTCTCTCCTTCCAACCAAATCCATTCTTCCAACCCACCCTCTCACGCATTCCTCCACTACCCAATGCTACTCCGTTCCCGGGCCCAAGCCCAGGCCCATCCAATCCGTTCACGCGGCCGACAAGCCCGTAAGTGTAGTAACCGACGGCAAACAGCAGCAACAGAGGCATGAGGCCAAGTGGTCCGTGGACAGCTGGAAGTCCAAAAAGGCCCAGCAGCTCCCGGAATACCCGAACCAAGAGAAGCTCCAGGAGGTGCTCAAGAGCCTCGAAACGTTCCCTCCTATCGTCTTCGCCGGAGAGGCTCGCAATCTGGAGGAGCGCCTCGCCGATGCCGCCGTGGGGAATGCGTTCCTCCTCCAGGGCGGAGACTGCGCCGAGAGCTTCAAGGAGTTTCACGCCAACAACATCCGCGACACCTTCAGAATCATCCTCCAGATGAGTGTGGTTATGATGTTCGGTGGTCAGATGCCCGTTATAAAGGTACCACCGCACCTCCACTCTCTCAAAATATAAAATGACGAGAGTTATGACGTTGCGTTTGAGTGTTTGTGTTAGGTGGGACGAATGGCGGGTCAGTTCGCGAAACCGAGATCGGAGCAGTTGGAGGAGAAGAACGGGGTAAAACTCCCCAGCTACAGAGGCGATAACGTGAACGGAGATGCGTTCGAGGAGAAAGCCAGAATTCCTGATCCTGAAAGGATGATTAGAGCGTATAGCCAATCCGCTGCCACTCTGAATCTTCTCAGGGCATTCGCAACGGGAGGCTACGCCGCTATGCAAAGGGTTGGTCAATGGAATTTGGACTTCACAGAGCACAGCGAACAAGGAGACAGGTGCGTCCCACCAAAAACAACTTTTTTTTTTCTTCAATCGGTGTTCTGTACCTTTTTTTCCAGCAACTTATTCTCAACTTACTTCTTGTCTTCTTCTTTTAATTTTTATTGTATCTACGTTGTCAAGTACCAAACACACCCTACCACGTTTTCCTTTCCCTTCCTCTTTCCAATTACTTCTTCTTCCTTAAACTGAAATACAGCAGTTTTGTGTCCTCGCCAAAACAATTTGGAACTTTTAATTTTAATTGCGAGTTTATTATTTTTTTAATATTCATATTCATAATTAATTGTACTTTATTAGTACCATTTAAATATATAATTTTTATTTTAAAATATTCTTAAATATAAATAATTTTTTGGTCTAAAATATAGATGAACTAATAAAATATACAAGTACTTTATTGCTTTTCCTTTTTTTCTAATAAAAAAATCATCTGACATTATTGTCATGCCTTATAAAATATTTAAATAATGTGGTAAAGTTATTAAATATTATTAAATGTCAGTGTTACGTCACATTCAATTTTTAAGTTAATGTTCTCTTTCCATGATTAATGTGTTTTACTGCCCTTTCCCAAATCACGTCCTCTTCAGCAGTTTCCGGTTTATATTTGGGAAGATCTGCACTGCCCATCTTTTTGTTGGTTTCTCTAAAGAGTAAAGGGAGAAAAGTTGTTAAATCACAAAAAATAGTCCCTGTTCTTATTTTATTTTTTTGAAGTTTGTGTATGAAAAGATATTCTTAATGCCTTCGCATAAAACAGTGTTTACGAATTAGTCTTCTTAGTTGTTGAAGTTTCAACACTTTTAGTTTTAAACCTTACGTCTTACACAATACTTTTGGGCATATATGTTATATGATAGGAAAAGTTTTTCTTGACACCCTCAACACTAAAATACTTTCATTTGAGAATCCTAAAAATAATTATGTATTAACTATAATAATTAATAGTAACTATAATAATAAATTAAAATTAGCAATTCATTTTGTTAATGCAAATTATTAGTATTAATAATATTTATTATTTTTCTTAATAGTAGTAATAATTATAGCTAATATATAATTATTCTTTTTAAATAATGTATTTTTAAAAAGTTTTAATATTTTAACTTTATGTTTGTTTGGCATGGCAGGTACCTAGACTTTGCACACAGAGTCGATGAGACCCTTGGTTTCATGGCTGCTGCAGGCCTCACGGTGGAGCATCCTATAATGAAAACAACTGAGTTCTGGACCTCACATGAATGTCTGTTGTTGCCATACGAACAATCACTCACTAGGTTGGATTCAACTTCTGGTCTCTACTATGACTGCTCCGCGCATATGCTCTGGGTTGGGGAACGGACCAGGCAGCTGGATGGTGCTCATGTCGAGTTTCTAAGAGGAGTTGCCAATCCTCTTGGAATCAAGGTTTGGACACGTTTCTTCTAAAACCAAGTACCCTTTCATCTTATGAACTTGTACATGCATGCAAACCCATTTCATTCTATTGGTATTTTGAAGTATATTTAGTCTTAATTTGCTTCGTTGAAGTTGGATAATTGATGATTGATGAAATAAAATGGCATCGTATGGCAGGTAAGTGATAAGATGGATCCAAATGAGCTTGTTAGACTGATCAACATCTTGAACCCCCAAAACAAACCAGGGAGAATATCTGTGATCACGAGGATGGGAGCTGAAAATATGAGGGTCAAGCTTCCACATCTGATCAGGGCAGTACGCAGAGCTGGACATACTGTAACTTGGGTCAGTGATCCTATGCATGGAAACACCATAAAGGCTCCGTGTGGACTCAAAACTCGTCCCTTTGATGCCATCAGGGTAATCTTCTTGCCACTATAATTTGATTGGTTATCTTGCACAAGAAAGCTTTCGGGTGCTATTAGAAACGTAGATATGCTTGGTTTAGAATCATGTTAGCTATTGCCGTTTTAGTTAGCATAAAATTATCACTTTGTAAGTCATCATGTTTTTCTTTAAACTTACATCTGGTCATCTGAAAGGCTTTATAAAGAAGATTGGGAAACAATTAACATCAGTGTCTGTAATTGATGAAGTAGGCGTATTTTCAGTGGCTTTAATGCATGGTAGTGGCAATAGTAGAAGATTTGATGTCTGAGTGGCTTTAATGCATGGTAGTGGCAATAGTAGAAGATTTGATGTCTGAACTAGTTCAGAGGTTGGCTACCAAACCTGAAGGTTACATAATATTTCGAAGCTGGATTGATAGGTCTGAAAAGATTTGCTAGTAGCGGTCCCGAAGTAAAGTATAATGAAAGCTGATATTTGGTTATTTGATCAACTAAAGTAATCATATTGCAGAGTTGGGTTGCATTTCTTAATCAATCTCTAGAATCCATGTGGAGAGAGGCCTCCATACAAAATATATAGTTAGCTATTTTTTAAATGTCTTTATAATCTCCAATTAAATTTCTATAACTTAAATTAATTTAGTATTCAATCAAGTCATTTGAGATACAATTATACTTTTAATCTATATAATTTCAAGTTTAAACACACTATTGTCTATATTTTTTTTGGAGGGAGGAGTGGGGGAGTATAAAAAGCACAAGAGAGTAAAAGAGATGAAAACTCTCATAGTAGTACAGCGAATTCCTATAGCTGGTTACAGAAATTACAAGTAAGGTTTTGTTTTTTCAATAGGTAATTGAACCAACCTTGACTGGTTTTGAATTTGAAGTCTTACCAACTTCAGAGAAAGCAACATAAGACTGCCAACCTTGATGTCTGATTATGGATGCCTCTATTTTGGTCTCTAACCATTCAAAACCAAGTTAGAGAAAGCAACAACCTTGATAGTTGGTACCTGATTATGTGTATATTTTCACCTAATTGAACAGGCGGAGGTGAAAGCATTCTTCGACGTGCATGAACAGGAAGGAAGCCACCCAGGTGGGGTTCATCTAGAGATGACGGGCCAGAATGTGACTGAGTGCATTGGTGGGTCAAGAACTGTCACCTTTGATGATCTGGGTTCACGTTACCACACACACTGTGATCCCAGGCTTAATGCTTCACAATCTCTTGAGCTTGCTTTCATCATTTCTGAACGCCTCCGGAAGCGTAGGATCGGATCGGATGGCGCCAGTATCTTTTCTCTCTAGGATTATTCCATGCCTACAAACTGGTTTTGCTCCCTTTTCCTTAAATTCTATTATATGGACCAACAAAACTTGTCAGAACAGAATATATTTAGGAGAGTAAAGGAGATATATAATAGCCACTCTCTCAAGGACTGAGAAATAAGAAATATCAGTAAGTGTATATCAAGTAAGTATCCTTGAATAATGCTATTAAACTTCGACGTGCAACATTTAGATTATTCTGCACTTTATTTTTTCAGTGATGATATGTTAATTATTCTGAACCAGATTAGAATTGAAGAGAAAAATAACTTTTAATTGAAATGAAACAACTCTAAAATTGCATTGGCCAAACTAAAATTATAAACCAATGTCTTTGTTAAAGTAATATTTTACTTTATTTATTATGTGAGTATTCATAGATATGTGTCTTTTAATATTCATTTTCGAATTAAGTTTATTTAAACTTCAGTAATAATATTTACGTAAATTTATTTATTTATCAATTTATTCCTTATCATTATTATCATTTTAATATTACAACACATATAATACACTTTTAATATTTTACTAGTAAATGTATACTAATATTAAAAAAACATATAGAATTATTGATCACGTGAATTTAATTGGTAGAATTCTTTTGAAGATTGAGCATGTGGAGGGTGAAAGGTTAAAGCCATGCTATATTGATCTTTTTGTGTGTGTGTGTGGTGAAAGATCAACAAAAGTCTATTCGGAGACGTTATGAGGTATTGACGTAGGACACGTGAGAAGTGATTTTTTCTTGGTGAAATTAATTTGGCTTGGCTAAGAAAAAAAATAGTGGATAGTCAAGGATGATGACTATATTCGTTTATGAATCTCTTATATTATTTAATCTAATGTTAGATTGTATAAATTTTGATTTTTGATTCATTTTTAAGTATATGGAATAAAAATGTCCTTTTAATATTCTTCCCGATAATTTGGAAAACTAATCAATGTGGATATGTCTGACATATATGGAAGGAAATACCTGACAAATTAGTTAACTTTAGATTTGGATAGACACTTCATCGGATTGTAATCATAGAAAGTTTTAACAGAAACAAAATTGGTTTGCCTAATTTTGGTTTACTAACTATAAAATGATTTTTATAATTTTTTTATTTTATTTTCCAGGGTAGAACATGTTTAGCATGTCACTATTTTTTTTTATAAAAAAATATAGCGTGAGTGAAAATCACCTTGATTAGTTCAGAACAGAAATATTATGGTTCAGTGAAAATCACCTTGATTAGTTCAGAACAGAAATATTATGGTTCAGTGATCACTACTTTAATGTGGAATTTAAAAGTTTGCGTGTGCTATAAAAGATATATGGCTATTATGTTCATGTGATGAAGTTTTATGAAAGTAAGAAGGAGCTGATACAATTGATGAAATTGCTGGACTTAACCAATGATAAAAGAAGACACTTGGAAAATAAATCAACCATGCGGACCTTAATGCAAAATTAGTAACAATGTGATTAATGGAGTTTGATTCCAACAAATAGGTGGTCGTACCTAAAGAAAAACAATAAATCTAACAAAGAAAAATAATAATGGAGGTAATAAAAGAAGAAAGACATGTAATTTTCATGGTATGAGAAACTATGATACAACATAATCATTAATTGTGGTTGGACCAACCTTACAAAAATAATGATATCATTGTAGGAAATTTGGAATTTAATGGAGGCTATTCATACAACCACCAGTCATGAATATATTTAAGAAGGGTTTCACTGTTGATTAAGTTTGTAGAGTTTTTTTTTTTAATTTCAGGTAAATTTGTAATGTTTGAGCCAAATCCTAGAAAATAGATGGGATAAGAATATTTTTTATTTTGTTTTGTACAAGTAATTTTAAAATGAATTTATTTTATCATTCATTTCATGTTTATTCATCGTATTAATTACATCTTACATCCTACTTTCTCTTTGTTTTCGGTTCATACTTTGTAGCCGATTGTTCACTATTTCTTGTTTACAAAACATTATCAGAGGTTTTTTTTATAGCTTTAGGGTTTAGGGTTTAGGGCTTATGAGAGGTTTTTTTTTATAGCTGATTGTTCACTATTTCTTGTTTACAAATTATCAAAGGTTTTCTAATCATTACCCTTTGAAAACTACCTTGAGTTACTCTTCCATTCCAAAAGAGGTGTTTTCCCTAACCATTTCCTCTCCCTTTTATTCATCTTTAACTTATCTAATTTATGTATTTTTTTTTATCAAGACCTATATTCATATGTTCTTGTATAGGTTAGAAAGATATTGTCTTGATAATGGTCAATACTCCTCAATGTCTGTGTCTAATAGGTCCCACTCTGCGACTTCGATCAAGGAGAGGAGAGTATTTTGGAAAGGTTATCCAATGCTTAAGTTAGATCTCAATTCCGTTAATTGAAAATAATAAATGTATACATTTGCATTGTCTTGGAGTGTATATTTGTAGCTTCAACGTGGGTATGTTATTGGACTTAGTTTAGTATGAGTTAATATTGATATTAGACAGGTATTCCATACAGTAATTACGTTAATAATTACATAATTACTTAGGAGAGTGCTTCTCGATTATGTATATATATAGTTTTAATTATATTGTGAGAGTATTCAGTAATGAAAACGGATGGTACATCTACTTATTTATATTCTTTTTGTTTATGAACCTTATCGATTTTCGTTGTTCACTCTCATCTTTCTTTTATTTTAGTTAAATGAGTTTTGTGCTTTCATTATAATTAAGATTTAAGGTTACAAATAGAAAATGCTTTGTTCAACTAAAATTGCATTAGTTTATTTTATGATTTATCTTATACTATTCATGTTTTGTCTTGAAAGAAAGAAAAAAGGTATTGTCTACCTAGTTTTTACTTTTTAAATTGTTTGGTATTTGCCTCAATAAGAATAGATGATCAAAAGTTTCTTTTATTAAAAGTATTATTTTCTCAGTTTTACTTAAATCTTATCATATTGTTAACCCACTGTGTCTTTGTTAAATCTTAGATTACCATTCATATAATAATAATATTAAATAATTTTGGAAGAAAAAGGTAGATGACAATTATGATCTTCTTCAATGAATTTGCAACGATAATTCTTAACGACTCAATAGATCCAAGTGCTTTGTTACTAGAAAGACAGTTCAAGGTATGCAATTTTTTTTCACTTGGACTTTTCTTCGTAATTGAAATTTTAAAGTAGATAAACCTTGTGATCGTGTGTGTATACATGGAAGGTTTTAATTATTTATGGAGATAAAACTGTCACAGAATAAATTTATCATCAAAGGTTTTCCTTACATGACTATATATACTGTGCATTAATGTACTATGCGTGTATGTAAACAAAAGTAATTATAAGTGACAACATTAAATTAATAACTAAATTTAGAAGTGCAAGTTCCAGTGTGTGTATAGACATATATAAAAAGAAAAACGATTATAAGTGACAAAATTAAATTAATAAATAATTTTGGAATTGCAAGATATTGAGGTGATGAAAAGGAGGATTGAAGAAGAATTTAAGAAAAAATTAAACATTGTATACAAAATAAATATGAAAAGAATATAGAGATATAAATACTGTGAAGGCTTTTGACTAGGGCATCCCTTCATCTTTTGAGATATCAATAACAAGAACAATTGGTTCAAGTTAGTTATGTTTCATTCTTTCCCCAGTAATATTGAAAATTTTAACGAACTACTTTTATATTTCATAATATAATTTTCACATTTCTAATATAGTATATTCACATTGTAGGTTTTTAACAATGAAATGTATAAAAACTAATTGAACAAATTCATAACATATGAAGAAAAATAAACATCAACCCGTTCAAGAGGGATTTTAATTACTCCAAAAATGTAAAAAATAACATCAACCACAGGTAATAGTTTAAGAGAGATTTTTTAACTGAAGAGAATAAAAAATAACTAATGAATACACTAATGTTTTATTTGGATTAGAGAGTGGAAAAGAGAGAGTGAATTTGAGATGATTTCAGGGGAAAGTGTAAAGAAAGTTAGGGTGTTTGGATTAAGGTAAATAAAGTGAAAAGTGTGAGAAAAGTTTATAAAAGTTTGTGAATGATGTGATGGATGTGACTGAAATCATATATTTTTTAATTGATAAAAATATAAGTTTACATATTTATCCTTATATTTAAAAATGGTTAAAAATTAATGTG
>Ga0123342_1002512_pt1 | contig 30480 bp, 17 predicted proteins | sample Turbeawhitnodule_FD_89960 | JGI IMG/M metagenome (GOLD analysis project Ga0123342, IMG submission 89960) | Root nodule microbial communities of legume samples collected from Mexico - Turtle bean Mexico white nodule | ecosystem: Host-associated > Plants > Roots > Nodule | place: Mexico: Nepantla... | reverse complement strand
TACAAATGTTTTTCCAGCTTATCCATGATATCGGCTTATTATCCTTTCCCCATCCCCACAAGAACCTCCTTTGAATGCTGATGATGCTTTTGCATACCGACTCCGGTGCTTTAAACAGAGAGATGTAGTAGAGCGGTACAACAGTAATGACAGATTTCACCAAACATATTCTGCCTGCCATAGATAGAAATCTCCCTTTCCATACACTAAGTCTAGATTTCAGTTTATTCAGGACAGGCTCCCAGAACTTTTTCTTCCTTGGATTACCCCCCACCTCAATACCCAAGTAGTTAAACGGTGTTTTCATCGTAGTGCAATTTAAAGTCTTGGTGTAGCAGTCAATGTCTTTATCAAGGACATTAAGACCTGTGAAGTTGATTTTAGCCCTGATGCTAGCTCAAAACCCCTCAGAATAGCCTTCAGAGTCACCACATTGGTGAAGGAATCCTCACAGAAGAATAAGGTGTCATCTGCAAACTGTAGGAGGCTCATAAGGGTCTCCTTTCTTCCTACCTTCAGGCCAGTTAATAAGTTGGCCTTTACAGCTTCCCTTACTAGCCCCGTAAGGCCTTCTGCTACCACTAGAAAGAGAAAAGGTGTTAATGGGTCACCCTGACGCAACCCTCTAGATGGTATAAACTCTTCCGTTGGGCTTCCATTTACCAAAACTGATACCGATGCGCTCTCCATACACCCTCTAATCCACAGGATCCACCTATTATGAAAGCCCATCCTTTGTTGCATATAATAGAGGAAGTCCCATCTAACTGAGTCATATGCTTTCTCGAAGTCCATTTTTAAGCATAGACCACTCCTCCCACCTCTCCTCAAGTCCTCTACCACCTCATTAGCCATAAGGATGTTGTCTAAGATTCCTCTTCCCTTGAGGAATGTCGATTGGCTTTCGTCAATGACATGGGGAAGAACATTCTTGATCCTTTCCGCCAACACCTTTGCGATGATCTTATACATAGCACCCACCAGGGAGATTGGTCTGTACTGCTCAAGCTTAGCAGGATCCCTGACTTTGGGTACTAGAGCAACGAAGGATGCGTTGCAGCCCTTCGGAATACATCCAGTTTCGTGAAACAGAATCATCACTGCCACAACTTCATCTTTCATAACTTCCCAGCTTTTCTTAAGGAAGTTAAAATTGAATCCATCCGACCCTGGACTCTTCGTGCCTTCACACTGCCACACAGAATCTCTTATTTCCTTTTTCGTGAATTCAGCTATCAAGCTCAGACTGACCTCTGTCGAGAGAGACTTAAACTCAACCCCATCAAGCCTTACTCCAAGGTCTTTCGTTGCCTTGAACCTAGTCTTCTTTGCTTCTAGACGCACTGTACAAGGTTCCTCACACCATTGACCCCCTACCTCAACTCCCTTGGCTTTTTGGCGTATTAAAGAGTCTAACTTCTTATCAAGTTCCCTTAGACGAGTTACCAGCACACTCCTTTTCAACCTATCAGCCTCTGTAAGGATTCTAGAACAGTCTTGACAGTCAAAATCCTCAATTTCCTGTAGAGTCCTCTTCTTACTTGTATTGATATCGCCGAACACATCCTTATTCCATACTTTTAGGTCACCCTTTAGACACTTCAGTTTTTCTTTAAACTTTACAAAAGCACTCCCCTGAACTGGGTAGGAATTCCACTTCTTTTTTACCATCTCACAGAAGCCCCTCTCCATAAACCATGCGTCAATGGTACGGAATGGCTTCGGACCCCAGTCTTTATCCAACGACTTCACCACTATTGCACTGTGGTCAGACACTTCTCTATTTTGAACATACTGTTTGCACATAGGCCAGTTATCCATCCACTCCCCAGAGACAAGTACTCTGTCTAATCTACTCTTTGCCGAGCCATTCGCGTTGAACCATGTGAATTTTTTACCCACTAAGGGAATATCAAACAAAAGATTAACATCAATAAAAGTATTGAACCCCTTAATCTCTCTTGAATGGTTGCTTGAGTGAACCCCCCCTACCCGCGCTTCCTTTCCTTTCACTAAGGTTTCTTATGGCATTAAAATCACCACATAAGCACCACACCTTGATTTGTGATGTAGCTTTGATGTTAGATAACTCCACCCAGAAAGACTGCTTGTCAGACAAGTTGCAACTGGAGTAGATAGCACAATCCAGATTAGATTTGATATAACTCTATCACATCATTGTTACGTATACAACATCGTATATGTGTTAATATAGGGTGTCAACATATTATCACTCAAAGATTTTTACCATACGTTATCATGTCTCAATAACAATCTAACGTTGGAAAAACAATGATATATGTCGCAATCTTACTGTTATACTGTTCTGGATTTTCACTTATTGATGAGGCATTTTAAAACGAGATAAATGGGAAAGCAAATCTACTTTAAGTGGCGGCCATGACAGTGAAAAGCAAATCTACTTTAAGTAGCGGCCATGATAGTGAAAAGCTATAGCTCTTTCATATATATATATATATGTATATATATATATATATATGTATATATACATTGGAACTTGCAATATTTATAGGCTCAACCATCCAACTTGGCCAAGATAGAAAGTCTTGAAAATTAGAAAGAGGAAGATGCCTTCCCTTTACATCACAACCAACCTTAACTTGGATGGAGTTGACACTGACCCAATCTTTTCTGAAGCCACCACTGCCGTCTCTACAATCATCGGAAAACCAGAAAAGGTAATTGTAAACCTTAATTTCCCTCCCTTTCTTTGCCAACTGAACTTATGATGATCACTTCATCTGTCTTAATTTATTTTATTGTTTAAAACTTCTTTTGTACGTTCTTTTACAGTCCTTGTTGACGTTGAAACAAATGCGGGCCTTGGTTCTTTTTTGGTTGATTAAACCATGATTTTTCTCAGTAAACTATCTATGTTGATGTTTATAATGAATCTGAATGACATACAAAATGATAGTTACCTCTAACTTCAACAGAATTTGAGGATAATGTTCAGGTTGTAAAAGATTTTCATGTAGCTAAGCAATTGACACCTTGTCTTACAGTGGGGTACTTTTTCATCTGGTGTCATGAAAACTTTTCACAGAAACTTGCTATTATCACATCATACTTCTTATATTTATGCTTGTTGTAAGTGAAACATTTATAAGATTTTTTCTCGGTTTTTAATTATCATGGGACCAAAGCTTTGATACGGGAACGAGTTCATTAATAAACTGTTCGATCTTAATTTGTGATTGTTGTTAATTTTCTTTTATGTGAATCTTTTCTGGTAACACCCATGAGTGATAGGAGAGTTGATGGTATCCGTTTTCGTTGAGGTACTCTTACTTGGAGAATGCATAACATAAAATCATTCATTGAATTTTGTTGGAGGAATAAAACGCACTATTTCTTTGTCGAAATCATGTGTGAAAAGGGAATGGATAGTGGAAAAAGTGGTATGATAAGAAATGCACTTTGGACGTAGAAGATTCGTATCTTAAATCATGTGGGGACTCCCACCAACATGCCACTATTATTTGTTTATCCAAATTCACATTAAACTTAGTCATTATGTCAATATTAATTTTTTTTATCCTATATAAGTGGGAAATTTTTTATTTGAAATTTCATGTTTTATATAATAGTTACAATTAAGAATGTGATAAGGTTATGGTTAATTGTTGATTATATTCTGAATTTTACATAAATACTGTAATTTTGTAAATTGTAATTTTATGTTTTTTTTTTAATTTTTTTACATAATCTTCCATATAAACTGGGATATTCCATGTATTTTCTTATTTATACACTATAAGAAAATCATGAAATAGAAACCAATTTTAGAGACAAAAAATAATTAGTTGTTATAATGACTAAATTAGACATCATTTCAAAAACTAAAAAAACTTTTGGTTTCTGAATCTAGATTAGTTTCTATTATTGTTAAATGATTGCTAAATTGGTATTTAATTAGCTATGAAAGTTTTAACTACCAATTAACATTAATAAAAACTAATTTAAAAACTATTTTTTAGTTTTTAAAATTGTCTATAATTTAGTCACTATATCAACTAATTATTTTTTGTCTCTAAAATTAGTTTCTATTTCATGATTTTCTTGTAGTGATATATTTTTTCTGATTAAAAAAAATGTCAATATTGATAATCCATTATCAATTTCTTTTTCTATATCTATCTTCCTATATATTATATCATAATATCAACTACTATGACTATATTATCTCTCTCATCCATCTCCATATCTCAAGAGTCAATTAGCATAAGTGTGAGAAAGTATTATAAGAAAAGGTTTCGGGGAAACTTTCTCTAGTTCTTATTTTTGTGGCAATAATCAATCTCGATAATCTCTTGGAAGAACCTGTTAAAATTTATGTTTTCTTATGTTATAACAATATTCTCTGGTATTATGTGACTCACTTATATATTTCTGCATAATGTGGATATAACTGTGCAGTTTGTGATGGTAATACTGAAATCTTCGGTGCCAATATCATTTGAAAATAGCAAGGAACCAGCAGCATATGCTGAGATAGTTTCAATGGGTGGCATAAATTCAGAGGTGAAGAGGAAGTTGATTGCTACTCTTGGAACCATTTTGCAGTCCAAGCTTTCTATCCCAAGAACACGATTTTTCCTCAAAGTCTTTGACACAACTGCATTTTCTACCAAATCCAGAATGTAATAATGTTAGCTTTCATATTCTTATAGCTCTCGTGCTTCAATTATCAGTTTGTTTTAATGTGTGAAATGTTATAATTTGTACTCTTCTTTGTTGAACATCGAACAAAGACAAGTTTTATTCAATGAATAAAGTATACAATCCACGCACCCTTTAAAGTTTGTAAAAGTGAATTGACAAATGATTTTAAATTTGATCAAACAAAAAAGGTACATCCTGTTCATATTGTTACCTTTTCTTTGACTAATTATTATAATTAAACCACGTATATGGATTCTGAATTTTCCTTCATAGCATTATAAGATATACCTAATAAACATCGCGAGTGTCTTTAAATATAATTAAAAAATATAAGGTAAAAAGAACACTTACAAATGATTAATTTAAATGATAAGAAAATTTCTTCTTCAAACAACGTAGTTTTGTTTTTAAAGTTTTTTCTTAATTAATTGTTATATATAACTTTTTTTCGTAAGGAAAAAAAATCCAATTTAATATGTGTAGTGTATAATATAAATATATATATATATAAATATATTTAATGCTTTGTACGCGTATTATAGACACACATTAAAAAAATATATATTAGTATTTTTCTTTCTTTATAATCATAGATATTTATTCAATTTTAAATATGTATTATACCACCGTTTTTATGATTTAAATATATTAATTCATTTGTAATTTTTAATGTTTATCTAATTTCATAAAATTTGGTTTTAAATTTTAATATTTTTTATTTATATTTAAAATTATAACTAAATATAAAATATTTCTGCAATCCACCAAATTCTTAATTATGTTAACAAAACTCAAACTGGCTAGGGAAATATATTTGACCTTGTATAAAAAAGAATTGGTCATTAAATTTTACGAATCCCATTCGTGAATTCAAAATATGAAGAAATTTACTATGCATCCTTATATATTGTGGATACCTCAACATGAAGCTCTAAGTGGTCCTAGCTAGAAGATGAATCCATGAAAAGGAATAATTTGATATGAAACCCTTATTAGGTGGTCCTTAAGATTAAGTGGCTGAAATATTCTCTTAAGATTAAGCAAAATGACGAAAATGATAGATGGTCCTTGAAGAAGGGTCGACCAGATGAATATGATCACAGGACCAAGTTGGAGTTGATGTTGTTGAAGGGTTTGGATTTCCCATTGGTGGATCTCATCCTCTCATAAAAATACCAGTCAAATGTTAATGTGCATGGAATTATTTTCATACACTTTTAAAAGTTTTATATTATCAACTAATTAACAATTTAAGTTTAACTTAACCTTATAAAATTATTTATAATATGAGATTTGTATTCACTCACTTATATATTATGAATGTTCTTATCACTAATCGATGTGAGATCTCCAACACCCCTTTCAAGTCGAGGCTGTCAACTCCTGTGTAAAACTATATATTTATGGATGGTTCGATATCGGCCGATAGCGGGTAACCTGATAAGTCAACAAACTCTCACTGGGATAAACTTTAAATGACTGTGATATCATATTAAGAAGTGCACTTTAAGCCTAACTCAACCTTTAAAAACTAACTTATAATGCAGATGATAGCTCGTTCATGATTTCAGCTTGACCAAAAGATTTCTCGAAAAATATTATCTGGGAAAACAAACTACCATTTTAAAGAGTTGATTAGCCGTTGTACAAATATTTTATTGAAGGTGAATGTTGGTATCTATAATACCACTTTCGGTTTGCTTTTGCATCTTTGAATAATGTCTACAAGTTGTTGTAGTTTCTCAGAGTCAAGGTTCTTGAGAACTTGTTCATTGTGAGTCTCACTGTGTGTATTCTTTTTTTTCTCTGTTTCATAATTCGTCTCGTTTTCCAAAGCATTTGCAGCATAATTCATTCTTTGTTTTATCTATAGTGGAAAACCATGTTTTGAGTAGTGTTCATTAGCTATGTGATTCATCTTGTTACAAAATGAACACATCTTTCCATAATTTTTTCCTCTCTCTCTTACATAGTTGCACCATGCAGGGTCAGAACGATTGCTTTTAACATTTGTTCTTTGGCCATATTGGTTGACACTGTAGATCAAGATTTTCGTATCCAAAAATGCACTCTCATTTAGATGTCTCTCTCATTGGAAAACCAAGGAGAAAACACGGTTAATCATTAAGAATCATCCCATCAATAAAACTTGTATTTTAACAGTATTGTAGTTCTCTCCAGATCCTTTTAAAACAATACATAATTTGCTCAGATTACCTATAGTTTGCCATAGTTTATATCACATTTCATGTGCATTTTAATTTGCAAATAAAAATAGGTAGAGGGCATAAAGAGTTCAACTCTTCCCACAAAGTCTAAGAATCAGTACAATACTCGATGATACTCTTTCTCCTTGTTTGATGGAGTTGATTTCTTGCAAGAGGTCTGAGATGCGAAAATGATTACTTTTTCAGAACCTTTGTTCGAGATATTTCCATAACTCTTTTGCATTATCTATGTATTCGGTGCTATGGCTATTTGTGTAGTTTAGGCTTCGTGTGATCCATTACAAAAACACAAAACTAGAAAGGAGAAAACAAATGAAAAGAAAATAAAGAAAAGAAAACAGGGATAAGAAGATATCAGTCACATCAGAGAGCAAAGTGTGGGTTATACTTGCTATAATACCATCTGGTGTTCTGCATGATCTTTGTGCATGAGGATGTAGGCATAAGGTGTATGAAGATGAACAATAAAATAATGTGAGAGAAAACGAAAAAGAATAAAAAAAAAATTATTAAGAAAAGTTTTACACATTTTACATATATTATGCAACGTTCATATGCAAAGCAATATACAATATATGCGAGAGAAATAAAGGAATGAACTCATTCCAAACTTCAATAAAGGACCCAAAGGCAAAAAAACCAATAAAAAAAAAATTATTATAAAACTAATAATATACACAAGTAATATTCTCTTAAGAATCTAAATATAAGGTAAAAGTTTCACATTAAAAGTAAAAATAAGAAAATTTAACAATATAAAAAATATCTATAAACATATTATATTAATTTTTTTTTTGGAGATGGTTTGATAATCTTATATAATTGACTAATGATTCATTAATATTAAATTTCTCTAATCCATTATAAAATTATCAAAATATGAGAATATGTTGGTTCTATATGATTTTTACAAAATTTAGATTTTTATATTTCTTTTTTATTGTTTGAAGGTTTTCACTTAAACTAGTTAGAAGATATGTTTGTAAAGAAACTGGAACATTCATATCACATAAGAAATAATTAATGTACTAACTGTATAGTAAATAAAAAGGTACATCTCAAACTTATTAATTATTTATGTTTTTACTTGCATGAGCTTAGATGGTGTCATTGACTTTAACATTTGATTAGTGGTTTAATAATCATATTAGTATTTTAAGTGTTTATCAATGTGTAATCAAGATGTTTTAGGACCCTTGTATGTTTATTGTTAAGGTCGGAATATGTCAAAGTAGAGTTGATTGGGTGTCTCGTAGGATTTTTTTGATCATCAACTTATATGATTTGTCTTAGTGATTTTGATAAGAATCGGATTTTAGTAAAATTTCATATTAAAATACATTTGTAGATATTAATTGATAAAATAACTATATAATAACCCCTAGTTTATGAATTTAAACTTTTTTACATAATTTGTGATTTTAATTTGAATACGAACGATTTATTTCTAAGATTTATTTCTAAATTTGTGTTAATTTCAAGATTTTAGGAAAAAATGAGATGAAAGGACAAAAGGAGAATAATATAGAAAGTTAAAAAGGGGAAATTGGAACGCACCAGCACTCGCCCAAGCCAGAAGCTCCCAGAGGATCTCGCCCAAGCCAGAAGCTCCTAGAGGAACGTTGGACCTGTATTCATCCAACTCGCTCAGGCGAGCCCAATCACGCCCAAGCGATAAGTCACTTAGCTCAAGCCCATCTAGGTTAAATATGAGGCGTGATGCACAACCTTAGAGATCCATTTGGGAGAATAAGAGGTGATAGAAAACCTTAGAAGAGACAACCGTCAGGAGAAACATCTTGCTGATAAAAAAAAAGGAGAAACATCATGAATGTTCTTTTTTTTGCTCTCCATGCTTGTAATAGCCAACATGACGGACTAATTCTATTATTTGCGGATTAGGAGTAATCTGTTCAAACTCTATGTATTGAATGATATTTAAATATAATATTTTGTTCTTGATTGATGATTGATATTGTCATTTTATTTGCAATGCTTGTTTATATGATCTGGACCCTTAGATTTGACTGGAAAATACTTCTAAGTTTCGAACCCAAATGATAATGCTTAACATATTTGAATGTTAGGAATAGATTTGAAATGTTAATTGTTATCAATGTATAATTGTTATCATCTCGCTTAAACGAGATTTACCTCCCTTAAGCTAGTTTGTCGATGCAAAGTTTGAGTTTCCTACTGGGAATCTCGCTCAAGTGAGACAAATGTCGCTCAAGCGAGACAGATCTCACTCAAACGAGTTCTATGACGGAAAAAATGAGTTTTCTATATTGTTATTAATTTAATATAATAGTTAACACGTGTATAAAAAAATTAATATGATAGTTAACACGTGTATACAATTGTTATTGATTTAATATCATAGTCTAAGTACGTAAACCATAATATGATAATTAACACGTGTATAAAATTGTTATTAATTTAATAGGGTAGTATGACATTATCATACTTTTACATTAACTACGCAAATCAATTATGGCAAATTCTTCCACACCCTACTTTTTCCTTTTGAAAATATTGAAATTACTTATTGGTGTTGGTTTGCTTTCTTTGTTAGCTTTTTTATTGATTTTTTAAAATTTTGGAATCTAAAATCTATAGACTCCTCGGATTACATTGAAGTTAAAATATGTGGTTTTTATATTTTGGATTGTAATAATTTGAAATAATTTTTTTACAATTCAGAATCTAAATTTGATATTTTATAACATAAAATTTGAAATATAAAATTTTGTATTTTGAAATGTATAATTCATAATATATATATATTTTTTTATTTTTTAGTATTTAATTTTTTGATATAGTTATAACACTAAATTTATATTTTGAATTATATAATAAAAATATAAATTTATACTTTAAATTATATAATTAATTTTTTTTATAAATTTTAACTTATGAATTATGTAATTGAGAATATTAAAATAAATTTTATCTTATAAATTATATAATCTCGGAAGTAAGAGAGGTATAATAAAAACAAAAGTTAACTCAGGAGAAAGGAGAAGGGTATTGTGGGGATTGTGAAATATTAGTAGCAGATATAAGGAGAGTTGAGTAAAAAAGATAGAGATTTTACCTTTCACTTTCACATTAGTGGCAGAAGAACAGAACAAGAGCTGCAGAGTGAAACGATGCCGTGCCTCAACCTCTCCACCAACGTTAACCTCGACGGCGTCGATACCTCTTCCATTCTCACCGAAGCCACCTCAACCGTCGCCAGCATCATTGGCAAACCCGAAGCTGTACGTTAACTCTCACTCTCCATTTAACGGTTCTGTAATGTCGTCTTACGCGTGCTTTCGGGTTTTGAAAATCCCGTTTCTGGGTTTTTATGCTTCGATTCTATTTTCTCAGGGTAGTACTTCAATTTAATTTAATTTTGATGCAACTATATATATAAATATATGCTAATTGCTGATTAGTTCAGGGACTCCCCCTTTTTCTTTTGTTGTCTCCATGTCTAGGGTTTTTCTTCTTATTATTGTTATTTGAATCTAAAGTTATTGTTTTTGTTATGAGACCAGGGTTTGATTTTGTGTTGAGGCTTCAACTTTACTTTCGCTACGTTTGTAATACATAATGTGCCAAATTAATATGCTGGATGTAATTTTTGTTTCTTGGAATGAGGTGAAAATGGAATTTTTTTTATCTCTTGTTTGGTTGGGAGGATAAAAGGATAGAAACCCTTGTTGTGTCTGCGTAAAGCATATGTTGATACTTGATTCCCATATTCATGTTCTATAGGTCTCTCTGTTTTTGACCTTTTGATAGCTTAGTTTAGTTTCTTTTAAAATTGAGTTGTGTTGGTGGTTCTATTGTTGTATGCTTGTAATTACAAAGTAGTAAATACCTCTCCGTACCTAAAAATGTTAAGGTATCCAAGTATGAGGTGAAAGTCCTACATGTACAAAAGAGAAAGTTGAGTGCCAAATAAGGTAAAAGATCTACTAACATATAGGCTTAAGATTTTGGTTTGAAGGTGGTGTCATAATTTTTTATTTTTGGTTGACTCATGGCTCATTGGTGGTGAATCTCCCAAGTCTTTCCTTGTAAAAAATTCCAACAGGGTTGATACTAAGATGTTGTGAGGTTAGTTTTTCTACCTGTGTTATACTATATCTATATTGCGGTTGTTTCTAATTTGGCTGCAGTTTCTAATTTGTCAAGTTAAGCTTCGTAATTCTGTGTTGAAGATATTCAGCAACATCTAGTGACGCACACTTTCGGTTTAATTTTATGTCAATGTAATCTGTTATATTTTGTGATTCAGCCTTTGGCAAACTGCTCGTTTTAAACTACACATGCTTCTTGATGGATGCTTTATGGGAGATGTTGCTACGGTGGAGTTATAGTCAATAGATATGATATAACATGAACTTTTTGTGGTTCGATTTACGATCAAGTTTGATATTTATATTTTCTCCTACTATATTCTTCTTGCTTTGTAATAATATTTTCTTTATTTTATTTTTTTGGTTTGTCTTTAAACCTCTCGATTTACTTTTTTGCAGTATGTGATGATTGTATTGAAAGGATCAGTACCTATATCTTTTGGCGGGAATGAGCAGCCAGCGGCTTATGGTGAATTGGTGTCCATTGGTGGTCTGAGCCCTGATGTGAACAAGAAACTTAGTGCTGCCATTGCTTCAGTTCTTGAAACCAAGTTGTCTGTGCCAAAGTCGCGATTCTTCTTGAAGTTTTACGACACTAAGGCAAGTATCTAGACTCGAGAGTTCTCTTCAAAAGAAGGGCCCTTACCTTGCATTCTCTTATTCCATTCTTCCTTTTTGTTTAGGCCCATCAGAGTCAAGAATATGCACAATGTTTGCATGCTTTACACCAGCACTAGGTCATGTAAATAAATCCTCACTGTTCTAGATTTCATAGTAGCCTCTATAAGCTGTGTATACTTGATAATCCAGCCAAATTTCTTTTTGATGCTAACTACCAAAACTTTCCATGCCAATGAATAATTAGTCACATTCGTTGCTGATACTCAATGCTGATAGTGCTGTGCGTGTTCTGCAGGGTTCCAACTTTGGATGGAATGGAACTACATTCTGATTCCGGGTTATGGCGGTAATGATGCCATGGATGAACTCGTTATTCTGTGTTAGAACTTTTTTCTCTATATATAAGTACTCTGAATTTCATATAACCCCTTTGTGGACATGATGTCATTGTAATATGTTTGACAACTGGGGGTGTTGGATATGTTTATGCTTAACAAACATTATCTGGTGACCTTATGAGTGTCTTTTTAGAGGTTAATTATGCGTGGTTAAACTTGAAGTCACGTGTTGGTCATTGATTTATGTATTGAAATTTATAAATTGGGTAATTTATAAATGTCTTCAGAAATAATATAAATATATTACTTGAAATAGAAAAGTAGAAAAACAATAAAGTATTTAAAGTATGATTGAAATAGATGAATTATATAACACAAATTTTAGCTATTCATATCCGCACTATTGTATAAATACACCGATTTTAGAGGCATTAGGCGACGGTTTTAGAAATGTAGTATATGCACACGTCTTTTAGTATTAATTATAGACTATGATCACATAACTGCAGCATATTACGCCATTATAGGCGATGATTATGTATATAATGATTGCTTATAGTGTAAGTGATTTAAAATGTTTTCTTCGATATTGTTCTTATTTTTCTTGTTTTATTATTGTTAATCCAACAATTGATATTGTTTGTGGAGATGAGAAAAAAATTGTGGGGACAAGAAAAGAAAGTGTAAGAAGATAAAGAAATGGTCATTAAGTTTGATATCGAGAAATTTTTTAGAGAGAGAGACTTCGGGTTATGGAAACTCAAGATGATAGACAAAGATTGTAGTAAAGGAACAGAGGTTGTGGAGGAGCTCAAAAGCATTAGTGGTGGCACACCACAACGATGGTGTATAAAACTTGGGTAGTAGTTTTGAACTTGGGAACTCACTCGTTCAACATTGAAAATGGAGAAAAATACATCAAGAAAGCAAAAAAAATATGAAAAACAACTTAAAAACAATAAGAAAGACACATTACAAGAAATAAGAGTAGTGACAACAAGGAGAGATTATAGAGAAGACATCAATGGGAGTAGCAAAGAAGAAAGCCTGAAGATGAAAAAACATAAAGTGGAAAATAAAATGCATATAGACAACGATTATGACCTAATAACCGTAGTTTGTATGATAGATACATGTATAGACGACAATTGCCTAAAAAATCATAGTCTATAGTGTTTATTATAGGCAACGATTGTCCATCCAATCGTAGTGTATATATATTTTCAAATAAATGATAATTGTAATTAGAACCGTGGTCTATACGTTGATTTTATTTTCAAAATTGTCACCGTGTTTTTTGGACAACAATTCCACTTAAACCAGTGTCTATATGCATCATAAAACTCTTTTTTTTTGCACTAGTGCTCGACTTTTTAATAATTATTTCAATTTTAACTATTTTGATATTTAACTATATATATAATTTTAAGAATTTGACATTTAATTGATTACATATTTTGAAATAATGCCCATGTTAATACTACTAGGATGAATATTTTAATCCCGATCTAAGGGTGGTGGTTACACTTATACACCCTATCAATTCAACCATTGAGACTGGAGAGTGGATATAAACAAACCAAGCTAGTGGTTTGATCATTTCTATGAAATTGAAGTGAATAAATTTTCCATATTCATCTGAGGAATTTGACAATAGATGGTCCTTAACATATTTAGTAATGGTTAATTTTTGAGAAATAATGGTCTAGATTTTAAAAGTTGTCTGAGAAAGTTAACAAATGCATCAATTAGTTTTTGTAAAAGAAACTCCCCTTTTACACAGGATTTTTTACGTTGAAGATAAACCAAGGTCTTGTAAAATTCAGATATTGGCATGGTGGCACTTTTCATCTCTGCATCGAACTCCACCATACCTTCTTTCTAAGTCACTGCTTCTTCAACAATATACTAAAGCGCACACTATAATTATTCAAATTATTAAACTAAAGTGAAATTAATATAAAAAAACATTATAAATTTTAATGTATTATGTAACACCGTAACTTTTCTTAAAAATAACACAGAAGTCGCAGATTCCCGAGTGTCATTTACTTTTCTTCCTTATCTCTTTCTCTCTCTAACTCTCTCTCTTCTCTCTTAATTTCTCACTCCATACATCATCTATTTTATAATCTGATCGAATCACGTTGTAACTGGCGAGTTAAGGAACATTTATACTCGATCAGATTTTTAAACAAAGTAAGTTCATTTTTCTCTATAGATCCTTTATTCTTTGATTTTTCTTAGGATTTAGTCATTAATATTGGTTATGTTAGTTGATAAGATTAATCCTCTTAACTTATTCTACTATATATTGAATTTTTGTTATGTTTGGATAACTTGCATTAGACCTGTAAATCTTGAAGCTTATCCAGACTGTGGGAAATAAAATTCTAGAAGTTGCTTGGAAAGCAAGCAATTAAGGTAAGAGAAACTAAATTTAATTTTTAATAACACCCTAGACTAGAAGATTTGAATGTGGAGGGAATATGGGTCCTAATACTCAAATTCTTTTGCAGGGATGTTGTGTGTTTATATATTGTGTTGTTTGTTTATATATTATTTAAACTTGTAGAAATATTAGATTTTGATGGTTTAGTATTTAAGAGTTGTTTTTTTTTTATGTTAAATAAGATTTTGAATATTGTGGATTGTGTTTTTGAATGATATTGTATGATGAAAATGGAATGAAATTGAATTCATATATTTGGGATAATGTATGAACTGATGTTTGTATATGTATTAAGTATTGATGCCTATGTGGTAACAGAGATCTCCGAGCTTCACTAATGATCTAAGTCACATAGACTAAGATATCAGGTGGTGAGAAGCTGATGAGGAGTTCATGCACACCGTGACATATGAGATGCACAACTTGAGTTGTATTGAACTTACCCTGATCCTTTTTGTTGGATTCGTTGATAATCTTTGGATCAGGTGTTAGTCTCTGGTAGGACTTACTTACTACGGATCTTTCGGAAGGCGTCAGATGTTATTTTGTTTGTTGAATATTCTGGATGTGTAGATCTATGTGAGATCTATGTGATTGTTTTATTATTGGGATTTTGAAGAAGATTAAATAATTTGAGAAATTGGTCATGCAATTTAAATTTCTCTTTTGATTTAATTGTCTATATTATAAAATTCTATTTTCACAAACTTGCCTTTGTTTTTTTTGCTGTGTTTGAACTGTGATGACTGTACTACGTACACGAGCAGATGATCTTACAGGTGTCGGAGGGTCTGAAGAGCTTTAAGGTGTTGATTTTGAAACTTAACATTTGTATTTCTATATGTCTTAATGATGTATTAGGAATGTTTTGAAAAACTCTAAATTTATATAGAAATATGTAGAACCTATATTGTAGTAGTTAGACGTTATTATTTTTCGGGTGTTACATATTAGAAAAGACTAAATTCTAAAACATACCTTTCCTCATGTTTTACTGGAAAAAAATTACAACTTTTTAGTATGATTGGATTTTTTATTATATATTTTTTCATTGGTTTAAGGATTTACAATAATTTATTCATTAACTTGTTCAGTGAAAAAATATTAAATAATAATTCCACTTAAGGAGGTTATTTAGTTATAGTTTTTAATGAATAAAAATCAATAAATGTTAGAGTATATAGGTATTAGAAGGATTTTAAATTTAAAATGAGTATTATAAGAAAACTTTAATTAAAGTATGATGAGAATCTTAAAATTAAAGCACCTTAAATTGAAGTATAAGATTAAAGTACTAAGAATAAAAGAATAACTACCAACATTAAAACTTAATATTTAATTATAAAAATCAATTAATTTAAGTTATAAAACATATAATTAAAAAATTGTAAGTATTGGATTTTCTGAGAGCTCTTTAGACTAGTAGGAAGAAGAAAAAGACAGTGGGAAAGTCTGGTCCGAGTAGAGAAACGTTGTATTTTGTAGTGTTTAAATAGAAAAACTAGGATTGTGCAAGTATGGTGCAAACAAAAACAAGAAAAAGAAGAAGAAAAAAGTGTAATGTGGAGAGAATATTATAATTAAAATTTGGTTAAATATAAACCTTTTATAGTAATAATTCTAGAATAGGCATGAAGGTAGCCAAATTAGAACAGCCAAAAACAAACAACTCCTATATTCATTTCTGTTTTCGTTTTCTTGTTGCATGTTCCATCTTTTTCATACTTTCATTGCATTCACAAAAATCATTCATTTTTTTCCACATTCTTCAACATGGCCACTCCAACACCCTCCCCACAGGTTCTCCCCGTCTCAAATCCTCAAAACACCATCACTACCACCGTCACCACCGCGGAACCGCAGCCACCGCAACCCGCATTCCGCGCCGTCATATCCTACTTCTCGGACTCCCTCCGCCACAGCCTCTCACACCGCCGCCCCTGGCCGGAGCTCATGGATCGGTCGGCGCTGGCGAAACCGACGTCATTCTCGGAGGCGACGGTGCGCGTGCGCCACAACGTCTCGTACTTCCGCGTGAACTACTACGTCGTGGTTTCGCTGATCCTGGCGGTGTCGCTCCTCACAAGCCCCTTCTCCCTGGTGCTCCTCTTCTCCCTCCTCGCTTCCTGGCTCTTCCTCTACCTCCTCCGCCCCAGCGACCGCCCCCTCCGCCTCTTCGGCCGCACCTTCACGGATTTCGAGACGCTCTCTCTCCTCGCCGGCTCTTCCTTCTTCCTCCTCTTCCTCACCCCCCTCGGCTCCCTCCTCGTCTCCGCCTTCACCCTCTCCATCGCCCTCGTCGCCGCCCACGCCGCCTTCAGAGTCCCCGAGGACCTCTTCCTCGACGACCGCGACACCTCCCAGCCCGCCGGCTTCCTCTCCATCCTCCGCGCCGCGGTCAACGTCCCCCCCGCCGCCCCACCCGTCCCCGCCCGCGGCTGATCGGAGCTTCTCTTTATCTGCACCCTTCAATGATTGATTCACAAGTTTGTTTCTACGTTTGCTTAATGTTAGGGAATTTGGACAGGTTTTTCCTTTCCTTTTTTTTGGGGGGAAAACTTTTTTCTCTTCTTTTCTTTCTTACCCATGCCCATGTGTTACACAGTGACTTTCATTTCTGAACTTGTACATGTTGTTAATATCATAATAGATTTTTAATTACTTTTTTTTTATGTGAAAGCTAGTCTTGTGCTTGAAACTCGAAGCAACAAAATTCCATTCATTTCATTATATGTGTTGTGAAGGACAAAGAACGTTATTATTATTTTGAGATTATTGAGAAAGCTATCTATTCCAGAAATCACTTCAGATGATGAAGAAGCCTATGATGAGGAAGCACTTCACAACAATTGTTGTTCTTTGTTGATATCCTTAATAGTGCACATATATGTTTGTTCCTTTTAAATCCGAGAAAGAGGAATTTTTGGAAAGAGGATATATAGACAAAATCAGGAAAAAAAATTTAAGTAGAAAGGAAAATATATAATGTTTGATTAAATCAATTTCTACAATAATAATGTTGTATTACTTGTCCTTATTTAAGGTTTCGGTATTAGAGTGTATAGAGATTACAAGTTTGCAAGAGAATATTTTGTGGGGTTGGGGTAGTGATAAAAAGAAAATTGCTTGGATAAAGTAGGAATCCTTATGCAAACCTAAGAATGAGGGAGGGTTGGGGATATTGTTGCAAAATGGATGTGGAAGTTGAAAGTAGATAAATTCGTTATTTGGAGAGAAGTGGTGTTGTCTAAATACATTTTCAGTGATACCAATAGAAGATCCATAACAAGCAGATCACAATCATGATGGTGGAGAAATTTGTGCAATTTATGCGAAGAAGGTGAATTGGAAAGTTGGTTTCATAAACAAAATAGTATAGAAAGTGGGGATAGGAAATAATATTGATTTCCGAGAAGATAAATGGCTAGGAAAACACTCTTTCAAACAGAAGTTCCCGAGATTATACCCTATATCTAATGATAAATGGAAATCTATTCGGCAGGTAGGTATCCAAATTGAAATGAGTTGGGAATGAAATTTTTATTGGAGAATGAACACTTTTGAAAAGGAAAGAGAACAACTCTCACAACTCTCTATAGACTTGAATAATGTTATGCCACAACAAGACTCTCAGGACAGTGTAGTATGGTTAGCCAACGAGGGTGGAAATTACTTCGTTAAATCTGCATATGAAGTCTTACAAAAATCTACTCCTTTTATTCATAGTTTAGCTATGGAAACTTTATGGGATATCAAAGCTTTATCTAATGTTTTTAACATTAGCTTGGAGAATCCTATAAGGAAAAGTACTCACAAGGATGAATCTTATTAGAAGAGGTATTATCCTCCTTCAACAATGTGTCCTTTATGTAATCAATAACGGTCTATCACTTTTTTTGGAATGCAAGATAGCCTATTAGGTTTATTCGATGGTTTCTAAGTGGGTGGGGATGCATAGCTTATCACAATGATTTCAAATACCATCTGATATAATTTTACTTGTTATAGTTTAACTCAAAAAGGAACCGTGTGTGAAAAGGCATATGAATAGCAGTTTTATGGAATATTTGGAGCCAAATGAATGGTGTAGCTTTTAAAGATGAGAGGGTGATGCCGAATAAATCTTTAACCTAACATAATTACAAACATGATATTGTACGAAGAAAAAAATAACAAAAGTTAGTTTCTGGTATTCTGATTAGGTTTTATATCCTTTGAACTGGTTACATTCTTTAAATTAGTTATGTTATATAGTTTTAACTTATAAATATTGTGCAGTTTTTGCTATTTTCTATCTTTATGCTATGTGATTGATCTGGTAAGATATGGAGTCTTTGTGTTTGACGGAGGTACTAAAAGGTAAGCCATGAAAGGGCAAGAGAAGAGGAAAGGCAGTACCTAACCACAAGCCTAAGTACTATTAATGGGTGGGTAGTGGTGACTATAAATTGTAAAGTTAAAGCACTGGTTCTGGTTTTCTGTGTATGAGAAAACGTCTCCTCAACTTGTTGTTCTTTGAATGAAAGACAACTGGCATGGAAGGAATCTGATCTGTGGTTTGTGCAAACATGGGATTAGGTGTGAAAGAAGAGTATGAAGCGTGGAAGCTTGGGGGACTCAATGGTGAAGGGCATGCAGTTGGAAGCTACTTAGCACAAATGAAGGGCATGGTGCTACTGCTGCAGGGAGCTGGGCACGCGGCTGCAAGAGATGCAGACTTGTCTGGTGTGAATCTGATGCAGAAAAGGATCTGTGAGTATAACAGAGGCAGCTTAATGTTTACATGGTGAAGGTGCAATTTTATCGAAGATAAGAATTGAAATAGAGTAAATTAATTTTGTAAGATAGGAGGCAAGAGTAGGAATCATGTATGACCAATATATGCTTTGGTTGGAATTGTATGCTTTGGTTTTATAGGTCTAAATTTTGAGCTTGTGTATAAGGATTCAACCATATCATCATCTTCATCAATTCTATATAATTGCAACCATTTTTAGTGATCATCTCGATCAATTCTATATAATTGCCAACCATTGTTTTTGATAATCTTGATCAGTTCTATATAATTGCCAACCATTTTTTTGTGATAGGAGGGTAAGTTGTAAAAATTCATATAACATTATAGCTTCCACTTTAGTTAAATATGATGATTATGGGTCGCATGCGTAAAATTATTTATCAAAATATATGAATAAGTTAAATATAATTTAATTTAGTTAATAAGATAATAGATTAACTGTCATATTATATATATATTAAATTATATTTGATAAGAAGGATAATCAGTCAAATAAAATTTAATTTATTATAATCATATTTAATTAATTGAATAATTATGTATATAATATATTATCATATATTTATTTATCTTTTTGAATAATTAAACATCTTAATTTAAATAAAAAATAAAACTAATAAAATTATTTAAAACCATACAGGTTTTTAAATAAGTAATTTATTACTTTTGTATATACATAATTATATATATAAAAAATTAAGTTAAATCATATGATAACCACAAAAAATGACAATCATACCATAACAGATTCAAAAACCAAAATTTGTTTTAGCGGCAACTAATTATATACATAAAACCAGAAGCCATAAAATGTATATAATAAGTTATTAAGATATAAATAATAAATATATTACATAATAATATAAAAAATATAATTTATAATTATTAATTTATCTGGTTAAAGTTACAATCTGAATTTTAAATATGAAATTTTTTAAACTTATATGAAAAGTAAGAAGTTAAACTTTTCAAAAATCTTCTTTAATTCAACCTATTTCTAATCCCTAATGACAGTGTTCTGAGTGAAAAACTCTATCTATCTTGAATTGTCAACAATGTTTTATGATGGGATAGTTAGTTTTAAAATTTTAAAATATTATGAGCTAGGTAACAACATGTATGATTAGATGTTAAATGTAATTAAATAGGTTAAATATAATTTAATTTAACTAATAAGATAATTGACATAATGAAAATACATATACTTTTCTGCTCTTTTTTATTCTATAACAATATATAATATATAAAGAAATTTTTATTATTCTATAAATAACAATATATAAAAAAAATTTATTCTATAATATATATTATATATAAAAGGGAATTTCACTTTTTAACTTCCTTTAATTTTTTTCTATTTTACTCTTATATTTTATTTTATTCTAATGGGCATTGTCATCATTTCCTATTTTTTAAATTTTCATATTATTAAATTTTCAAAATTATTAATCTTAATTTTTTCAAATTTTCAAATCCAAACACTTTAAATTTCAAAAATTTTCATATTTTTAAATTTTCAAAATTTTTAATTTGATTAGCCTTTCGAAACACTTCAAATTTCAAATTTTTAAATTTTTAAAATTTAAAATTTTCAAATTTTTAACTTTTTAAATTTTCAAATTTCGAATATTTAAATTTTTAAATGTTTAAAATTTTCAAAATATTTCACTCTTTAACTTCCTTCAATTTTTTATTCTTATTTTATCCTTATATTAATATTTTATTTTATTTTATTTCATTATTATGTGCATTGTCTCATTTCCAATTTTTTCAAAAATTTTAAATTTTCAAAGTTTATTTTTTCAAAATTTTAAATTTTCAAATTTTTAAAAATTTTAAATTTTACAAATTTTTAAATTTCAAATCCTAAAGTCTTTTTTTAAAATTTTCAAATGAAAAAGAGGTTTGATGGGTTTATAAAGCCTCCAATTTAGTTTAAAATTTGAAAATTCAAAATTTTGAAATTTAAAGTGTTTCGAAAAGGTTTTAGGATTTGAAAATTTGAAATTTTTTAAATTTAAAATTAAACTGAAGGCTTTATAAACTCATTAAACCTCTTTCTCATTTTTTATTTTCATATTTCCATTTGATATACAACAATTTTCCACAGTTTGAATAAGTGAGGGAGCAACTTTCCATATGATATAAGGAACAATTTTCTATTTGATTTACATATTAGTTTTTCATTTGATATAATGAGAAATTTTCTATTTGATTTATTGATATGTTTTCCATTTGATTTCATCATTTCTTACCATTTTAGTTAGTTCAATCAAAGAACTTACAATATTGGCACATGTTCATTTTCTCTCTCTTTTGATTTTTATCTCTTGTTGAGTGAAAATTAGTGTTGCAATTTTTGTTGTTGATTGGTTGTGGATGTTTGAGGTTTCTGCAGTGGCTTTGGATCGCTGATTGGGAAAATCTCTAGAAGCTTTGGTGTTTGTGGTATGTTATGGGAACAAAAGAAGTTGACAATTTATTGGCTTTGGTTTTGTTTCAGTTTTGCTTCAGAGTATGCAACTTACTGATGTAAGTTATTGGGAATAATAATTTGTTGAAGACCATCTTGAGCATCATAAGAGGTTTGTTTTCTGATAATTAGTTTAACATTTCTTCTCTTTAAAAATGAAAACAAAAAATATTTTCACAATAAAAAGCAATTGGTGATAATTGGTTTTAATGAGGAGGAGTTATCCAGGCTAATTTCAGTTGTATCTCCACGTCGTCAAATGTTGATTTGTGTCGTTACCTTAGGTATACATATTTCAGTTATTTACAAATTAAAATATTTGTATACAATATATCTACCATAAACTAGAATCAATGATCATGTTGTGTTCTAGATATTACTTGAAGATTGTGACTTTAGCAACTACTTCTTTTTTTATTCTCACTATTATAACATTTTGAAAAAAAAAATAAAATCTTTTATAAATCTTGACTCTACCCAAACCATCATATATGTGAAGTTGGAATGGAATAATAATTGGTGAGGATCATTGAACATTGAACTGAGCTATAACTAGAAACACACACTCAAACCAATTTAAGTGCAACTGTCTTAGTTTTGTAAGCCAATTTTTTGTGTCCTTTTAGTTTTCTCTAAAAAAATTCAACTATATTTCGAATTTTTAAAATAGAAACACCAAATGTGTTTATTTTAAAATGAGAATACCAAAATTATAGATTCAACAAAATAGAAGACAAAAGTTATATATTTTAAAATATGATGCTAATTTTCATGTATATTGTAATTTTTACATTATCAATTAATTACAATTTTATCTTAAATATCTTAAAAAAAATTAAATATGATTATAATATTGGATATATAATAGAGGACAAAAGTTATATATTTTAAAATATTAAATGCATAATAACAATAAAATACTGGATATATAATAATAATAAAATATAAATATATATTAAAAACAAAAATAAAAAATGCGCGAGAGCGTTGTGTTCTCGCTAGTAATATATAAAGAATTTTTTTTTATACATTTGTTTTTTCAATTTTATCCTTTATAATATTAAATATAACAAATTCAATAATTATTTATTTTAACTAAAAATTTTGAATTTAAAAAAAATGTAAAGAAAATGAAATTAAAAAAAAACTTAATTTCTTACAATTTTATCCTTTCAATAATTAGTTTTTTTAAATTCAAATAATTCTTCACAATAAAAAAACCACCTACACAATAAAAAAATTAACAAATATTTATTTTTATAATTCAATAATATATTATTTTTATTTCAATAGTTATTATAATAATAGTATATTTTTAATGAAGAAAAAAGTTTACGTATTTATATTATTCATCTTTTAATAATAAAGTTATTTATTTATTTCATAAAATAAATAATTGTATAATTATTTTTTCTCCTATAACAAAATTATTTTAATTTAATAAAAATATTTTTTTATTGAAAAATGATAGTAGAAGTGCTTAAAAAAAGTTCTATTCTTTATATAAAAGTATACCTAATAAAATTATTTTAATTTAATAAAGATAAAAAATTATTTTATTGAAAAATAACAAGAAAGTAGTTACAAAAAGTTGCATAACAAGAAAATATATAAATGATTAGATTATATTTTGATATAATATAATTTGTTACAACAATATTTGATTAGATATATTTGTTTTCAAATTGGTTGAGAGTTAGGGTTTTGATTCTCAGTATATAAGAAGTTTCAGGTAACATTTTAGGAAAAATAGTTTCTGAGACTTTTTTTCTTTATCGCAGTGGAAAAGAAGGCTAAATTTTGAAAAGCCGCATTGTATATTATACCTTCTTGATGAGATACATCGGATTGGTATGTTAGGGTTTTGTATGATAATTGAAGGGATACCTACAAAGTGGTAGCAATATATACTTTCTCCATTGGAATTCTAAAGGTCGTTATTATGTTTTTAGATCATTAATTTGCAGCATGAACGACAACACTGGTTGGAGATACATTCAAAATTTTGCTGTTAATCCTTCTTCAGTGGAAAGTAATGGTATATTCGTAAATAATTTTTTTATCAATAATAAATAATATATACTTATGAATTATTTCAAGAATGATCGAATCCATATACACATATTTTTAAACAATTTTTTTATTAATAATAAATAATATATACGTATAAATCATTTCAAAATGATCGAAGTTATATACAACGTTACCATTTCATAAGTATAATAATATTTGGTGATAGCTTCGCTTGATCTTGAGACTGAAACAGGCTGACGGGTGTTGCTTCCTCGCGATCTTGATGGAGTGCTCGTACATGGTTTCTGCAATTCTGGTATACAATGAAATTCCACTTATTAGGGTTTTCAGTGGTTGTTTTAGTCTTTTTCTTCATGATTCAAAAACTTTTTTGAATTTAAAATTTCTTACAATTTTTTGAATTTTCAGATTTATAAAGTGTTATAATATATCATTTTTTGTGATGGGAGGGTTAGTTGTAAAATTTCATATAACATTAGAGCATTCAACTTTAGTTAAAATATGATGATTATGGGTCACATGCGTAAAATTATTTATCAAAATATACGAATAAGTTAAATATAATTTAATTTAGTTAATAAGATAATTGATTAACTATCATATTATATATTATTAAATTATATTTCATAAGAAAGATAATCAGTCAAATAATATGATTATTATAATTATATTATAATTATATATATATATATATATAATCATCATATATTTATTTATCTTTTCGAATAATTAAACATCTTAATTTAAATAAAAATAAAACTAGTAAAATTATTAAAAAACCATAGAGGTTTTTAATATATATAAAAATTATGAAGTTAAATCCTGTGATAACCACAAGAAACAGATTCAAAAACTAAAATTTGTTTTAGCAGCAACTAATTGTATCCGTAAAACCAGAAGCCATCAAATGTATATATAATAAGTTATTACGATATAAATAATAAATTTGAATTTTAACTAAAAACGTTTTTAAAATTATATGTATTATATGTAAAGTTGCATAATAAAAAAAAACACTTATAGATGATTAAATTAGATTTTGAAATAATATAATTTGTTATAACCATATTTCATTAGATAAGATATATTTATATTTGTTTTCAAATTGATTGAAAGTTAGGGTTTTGATTCTCTATATATAAAGAAGTTTCACCTGATATATTAATACACTAGACAATAGAGAAAAATAATTTCTGAGACTTTTTTTTTTTTATTTATTTACTATTTGCCTAATACCTAAACCTCTTACTGCAGTGCTCGGGATGATTGAGTAATCGTAATACTTCATCATCAAAGATCATTCTTGCTCGTTATGGTTCTTGCTAGTTATCGTTATTACTCGCTATGGTTCTTGCTCGTTATGGTTGTTGTCCGCTATGATTATTACTTGCTATGATTATTACTCTTTATGGTTCTTGCTCGCTATGGTTCTTGCTCACTATGATTCTTACTCGTTTTGGTTCTTGTTCGTTATGGTTCTTGCTCATTATGGTTCTTGCTCGGCATGGTTCTTGCGCGTTATGGTTCTTGCTCGATATGATTTTTGTGCTTGCTATGGTTCTTGCTTATGTTCTTACTATGATTTTTGTACTTGAATGGTTCTTGCTTGCTATGGTTCTTACTCACTGTGGTTCTTGCTCGTTATGGTTCTTGCTCAGGTTCTTACTATGATTTTTGTACATGCTTTGGTTCTTGCTATGATTCTTGTACTTGCTCTGGTGTTTATTATGATTCCCTTACTTGCTCTGGTTCTTACTATGGTTCTTACTATGATTATTTTACTTGCTTTGGTTCTTGCTTGCTATGGTTCTTGCTTGTTATGGTTCTTGCTCGATATGATTCTTGCTTGTTATGGTTCTTGTTTTGGTTCTATGGTTCTTGTTTTGGTTATAGCTATGATTCTTATACCTGCTTTGGTTCTAGCTATGATTCTTATACCTGCTCTGGTTCTAGCTATGATTCCTTCTTGCTATGATTCTTGTCCTTGCTTCTTATGGTTCTTTCTCGCTATGGTTCTTTCTCACCATGGTTCTTGCTCGCTATGGTTCTTGCTCGCTTTGGTTCTTGCTTGCTATGGTTCTTACTCACTATGGTTCTTGCTTGCTATGATTCTTGCTCACCGTGGTTCTTGCTCGCTATGGTTGCTTGCTTGCTATGGTTCTTGTACTAGTTCTATGGTTCTAGTTCTAGCTATGGTTATGTCTATGATTCTTCTACTTGCTCGTTATGGTTCTTGCTTGCTATAGTTCTTACTCGTTATGGTTCTTGCTCATTATGGTTCTTGCTCGATATGGCAATTGCTCGTTATGGTTCTTGTTCTTGTTCGTTATGGTTCTTGCTCTTTATAGTTCTAAATCGTTATTGTTCTTGCGCGTTATGGTTCTTGCTCGATATTGTTGCTGCTCGTTATAGTTCCGAGTCGCTACAGTTGTTGCTATATATGATTCTTGCTCATTATAGTTCTCGGTGGTTATGGTTCTTGCTCAATATGGATCTTACTCGTTATGGTTCTCGCTTGCTATAGTTATTACTCGCTATGGTTCATGCTCGTTTTGTTCTTGCTCGCTATGGTTCTTGTTCAGGTTCTTACTATGATTTTTGTACTTGCTTTAGTTCTTGCTTGCTATGGTTCTTGTTCTGGTTCTACATTGGTTCTTGCTATGATTCTTATACTTGCTTGTTATGGTTCTTGCTCGCTATGGTTCTTGCTTGTTATGGATCTTGCTTATTATGATTCTTGCTCGTTATGGTTCTTGTTCGTTATGGTTCATGCTCGTTATAGTTCTTGCTTGTTATGGTTTTTGCTCGTTATGGTTCTTGCTCGCTATAGTTCTTACAATGATTTTTGTACTTGATATTGTCTTTGTTATGATTCTTGCACCTGCTCTGGTTCTTGCTCCTTATGGTTCTTGCTAGAGATGGTTCTTGCTCGCTATGATTCTTGTACTTGCTCCTTATGGTTCTTGCTCGTTAGGGTTCTTGCTCGAGATGGTTCTTGCTCGAGATGGTTCTTGCTCATTATGGTTCTTGTTCGTTATGGTTCTTGCTCAATATAGTTCTTGCTCACTACAATTCTTTCTCCTTATCTTGTTCGGTATGGTTCTTGCTCGAGATGGTTCTAGCTCGAGATGGTTCTAGCTTGTTAAGGTTCTTGCTCGTTATGGTTCTTGCTCGTCATTGCCCTTGCACGTTATGTTTCTTGCTCGCTATGGTTTCTGGTCGTTATGGTTCTTGTTATTTTTCTTGCTCGGCATGGTTCTTGTGCATTATGGTTCTTGCTCGATATGGTTGTTGCTTGTTATGGTTCTAATTTGCTATGGTTTTTGTTCATTATGGTTGTTGCTCGATATGGTTCTCCTCGTTATGGTTCTTGCTCGTTATGGTTCTATTCGATATGGTTTTGGCTCTGTATGGTTCTTGCTCATTGTGGATTTTGGCCCGATATGGTTCTTGCTCGTTATGGTTTTTGCTCTGTATGGTTCTTGCTCGTTAAGGTTCTGGTTATTAATAGTTCTTGTTCATTGTGGGTCTTGCTTATTATGGTTCTTCCTCGAGATTGCTCTTGCCCGCTATGGTTCTTGCTCGCTATGGTTCTTGCTCATTATGGTTCTTGTTGGTTATTGTTCTTGCTCATTATGGTTATTTCTCATTATGGTTCTTGCTCAGGTTTTTACTTTTATTTTTGTACTTGCTTTAGTTCTTGCAATGATTCTTGTACTTGCTCTGCTTCTTGCTCTATATGGTTCTTCTCGCTATGGTTAATACTCGTTATGGTTTTGGCTCGCTATGGTTATTACTCGTTATGATTCTGGCTAGCTATGGTTACTACTCACTATAGTTCTTACTTGTTGTAGTTCTTCCTCGCTATGGTTCTCGCTCAGGTTCTTACTATGATTTTTGTACTTGCTCTGGTTCTTTCTATGATTCTTATACTTGCTCTCGTTCTTGCTTGCTATTATTCTTGTACTTGCACATTATGATTTTTGCTTGCTATGGTTCTTGCTCGCTATGATTATTGTTCGTTATGGTTCTTGCTCGCTATGGTTCTTTCTCGATATGGTTCTTGCTTAATATGGTTCCGGCTCACTACGGTTCTTGGTCAATAAGGTTCTTTCTCGATATGGTTCCTGGTCGTTATGGTTCTTGTTATTTTTCTTGATATGCATGGTTTTTGCGCATTATGGTTCTTGCTCGATATGGTTGTTGCTCGTTATGGTCTTGGTCGATATGGTTCTTATTTGTTGTGGTTCTTGCTTGCTATGGTCCTTCGTCGATATTTTTCTTGCTCGCTACGGTTCTTACTCGCTATGGTTCTTGCTCGCTATGGTTCTTGATGGTTCTTGCTCCTTATGGTTCTTGCTCGAAATGGTTCTTTCTCATTATGGTTCTGGCTCGATATGGTTCTTGCTCGTTATGGTTCTGCTCGCTATGGTTTTGGCTCGCTATGGTTTTTGCTCGTTATGGTTCTTGCTCGCTATGGTTCTAGCTCGCTATGGTTCTTGCTCGCTATGGTTCTTGCTTGTTTTGGTTCTTGCTCGATATGGTTCTTGCTCCTTATGGCTCTTGCTCGAAATGGTTCTGGCTCGATATGGTTCTTGCTCGTTATGGTTCTGCTCGCTATGGTTTTGGCTCGCTATGGTTCTTGCTCGAAATAATTCTTGCCCGCTATGGTTCTTGCTCGTTATGGTTATTGTCGATATGGTTCCTTCTCCTTATGGTTCTTGCTCAAAATGGTTCTTTCTCATTATGGTTCTGGCTCGATATGGTTCTTGCTCGTTATGGTTTTGCTCGCTATGGTTTTGGCTCGCTATGGTTTTTGCTCGTTATGGTTCTTGCTCGAAATGGTTCTTGCTCGCTAAGGTTCTTGATCGTTATAGTTCTTGGTCAATATGGTTCTTGCTCGATATGGTTCATATTCGTTATGGTTATTGCTCGCTATGATTATTAATCGTTATGGTTCTTGCTCGATATGGTTCTTACTCGTTATGGTTCTCGCTCACTATAGTTATTACTTGCTATGGTTCTTGCTCGTTGTGGTTCTTTCTCGCTATGGTTCTTGCTCAGGTTCTTACTGTGATTTTTATACTTGTTATGGTTCTTGTTATGATTTTTGTAATTGCTTTGATTCTTGCTCGTTATGGTTTTTGTTTTGGTTCTGTGGTTCTGGTTTTAGTTAGGGTTCCTGCTATGACTCCTGTACTTTCTCGTTATGATTCTTGCTCGCTATGGTTTTGCTTGTTATAGTTCTTGCTCATTATTTTTCTTTCTAGATATGGTTCTTGCTTGTTATGGTTATTACTCGAAATTGTTTTTGCTCATAGGCGTTCTTTCTCGCTATGGTTCTTGCTCAGGTTCATATTATTACTTTTGTACTTGCTATGGTTCTTGCTTATTATGGTTCTTGCTCGAAATGCTTTATGCTCGTTATGGTTCTTCCTCGCTATGGTTTTTCTCCTTATGGTTGTTGTTCATTAAGGTTCTTGCTCGCTAAGGTTCTTGATCGTTATAGTTCTTGTTGATATGGTTCTTGGTCAATATGGTTCTTGCTCGATATGGTTCTTATTCGTTGTGGTTCTTGCTCGCTATGGTTATTAATCGTTATGGTTCTTGGTCCATATGGTTCTTGCTTGTTATGGTTCTTGTTTTATATGGTTCTTATTCGTTGTGGTTCTTGCTCGCTATGGTTCTTCCTCGAGATTGTTCTTGCTCGCTACGGTTCTTACTCGCTATGGTTCTTGCTCGTTCTGGTTCTTGCTTGTTATGGTTCTTGCTCATTATGGTTCTGGTCGCTATGGTTCTTGCTCGATATGGTTCTTGCTCATTTGGTTCTGGCTCGATATGGTTCTTGCTCGTTATAGTTCTGCTCACTATGGTTCGAGTTCGCTATGGTCCTTGCTCGTTATGGTTCTTGCTCGATATGGTTCTTGCTCATTATGGTTCTGGCTCAATATGCTTCTTGCTCTTTATGGTTCTGCTCGCTATGGTTCTGCCTCGCTATGGTTCTTGTTCGTTATAGTTCTTGCTCGATATAGTTCTTACTCGTTATGGTTCTTGCTCGTTGTGGTTCTTTCTCGCTATGGTTCTTGCTCAGGTTTTTCTGTGATTTTTATACTTGCTATGCTTCTTGTTATGATTCTTGTATTTGCTTTGGTTCTTTCTCGTTATGGTTCTTGTTCTGGTTCTGTGGTTTTGGTTCTAGCGATGGTTCCTACTATGATTCCTGTACTTGGTCGTTATCGTTAGTACTCAAAATAGTTTTTGCTCGTAAGGGTTCTTTCTCACTATGGTTCTTACTCAGGTTCATACTATGATTTTATACTTGCGATGGTTCTTGCTTGAAATGCTTTATGCTCGTTATGGTTCTTCCTCGCTATGGTTTTTGCTCCTTATGGTTCTTGTTCATTATCGTTCTTGCTCGAAATGGTTCTTGCTCGCTAAGGTTTTTGGTCGTTATGGTTCTGGCTCATTATGGTTCTGGCTCGATATGGTTCTGGCTAGTTGTGGTTCTGGCTCATTATGGTTCTTGTTTGATATGGTTCTTGTTCGTTATGGTTCTGGCTCATTATGGTTCTGGCTCGATATGGTTCTTGGTCATTATGGTTCTACTCACTATGGTTCTGGCTCGCTATGGTTCTTGCTCGATATGGTTCTTGCTCATATTGTTCTGGCTCGACATGGTTCTGGCTTAATATGGTTCTTGCTCGTTATAGTTCTGCT
>Ga0123342_1002511_pt1 | contig 30481 bp, 12 predicted proteins | sample Turbeawhitnodule_FD_89960 | JGI IMG/M metagenome (GOLD analysis project Ga0123342, IMG submission 89960) | Root nodule microbial communities of legume samples collected from Mexico - Turtle bean Mexico white nodule | ecosystem: Host-associated > Plants > Roots > Nodule | place: Mexico: Nepantla... | reverse complement strand
TCAAACCCCCTTTTCATCTTTATTGTTATTGCTAACTTTTATTGCTTGCAGATAGATTTTAAACCCTAATCAACTGATTTTACTATTGGATTCGTTGGGAGACGACTTGGGGACATTTGTCCATAACTATACTATCTTCTCTTTAGTGTTAGACAAGTCTACGCTAGAATCATATTAATTTGACAGCAAAACGACAGCTATCAACCATGAAAGTTGGACAACAAGTGTATTAAACCATATTTTAATTCACATTGCACATCCAAATCAGGATATTGTATGCAAAACGTTTCGATGGTAACATCTGGTGCAACAAGTTCTCTCGACCATGTTAACAATGTTAGTACAAAATAAGGAGAAACAATAGATTGAAGACTATTAGGCGCTCTATCTAAAGGATGCAGTTTAGATGGTATGATTAACCTATGGTATCTTATTTCTATCTCTGGATCAAATGAATGTAATTTACCTGAATTTGTCCTACACATGTGATAAATGTCATATTTCAATAATATTTCATATTAAAATACATGCACTTATGGATATTTATTGATGAAATAACTATAATTTAATCCCTAATTTATGAATTTAATCTTTTTACATATTTTGTGATTATAATATGAATAAGAACAATTTATTCTCAAATTTTTCAGGATTCTAGGGGAAAACGAATATGAAAGGGCTAAAGTAGAATAGACATGATGAAAAGGGAAGTTGGAACGCTCAAAACTCGCCCAAAAACTCGCCTAAACCAGACCTCTCCAGAGGAACTCGCCCAAGTGAGTCCAATCTTGCCCAGGCGAGATCACTGCAGAGAAGTTGGGCTTTTTCTCATCCAACTCACCCTAGCAAGTTGTAGCTCGCCTAGGTGAGAAGTCATTTAGTACAAATCCAACTAGGTTAAATATGAGGCTTAAGGCATAATTCTAAACATCAATGGGAGAATAAAAAGTGATAGAAACTCCTAAAGGAGGCATTCGTCGAGGAGGAACATCCTGGATCTTCTTTTCTTGCTTTCCATGCTTGTAATGGCCAACATGAGTGGCTAATTCTATCATTTTGGATAGGTGATAAGTTTCATATTTCAATAATATTTCATATTAAAATATAGGCACTTATGGATATTAATTGATAAAATAACTATAATATAACCCTTAATTTATGAATTTAAACCTTTTTTACATATTTTTTTATTATAATTTGAATAAGAACAATTTATTCCCAAATTTGTGTTAATTTTAGGATTCTAGGGGAAAATGGAGATGAAAAGGCAGAAGGAGAATATACAAAAATAAAAAAGGGAAAATTGGATCACTTCAACACTCGCCCAAGCTCGCCTAAAGCCAAAAGCTTCCAAAGGATCTCGCCCAAGCGAGCTCAATCACGCCCATGCAAGATCACTCTAGAGACATTGGGTTTGTTGTTCGTCCAACAAGCTCAGGTGAGTCCAATCATGCCAAGGCGAGAAGTCACTTAGCCCTAACCCAACTAGGTTAAATATGAAGTGTGAGGCACAACCCTATACATAATTAGGGGAATAGAAGGTGTTAGAAAACCTTAGAGGAGGTAGCCATCAAGGAGAAACAACCAAGATCTTTTTTTCTTGTTTTCCATGCTTGTAATGACCAACATGAGTGGCTAATTCTACCTTTTAGGATTAGGAGTAATTTGTTCAAACTCTTATGTATTGAGGAGATATTTAAATACTATATTTTGTTCTTGATTGATGATTAGTATTGTCATTTTATTTATAAAGCTTGTTTACCATGATTTTGATCCTTAGATTTGACTAAAAAGTACTTCTAAGCATCTGACCTAAATGATAATGCTTAACATATTTGAATGTTAGGAATAGATTTGAAATGTTAATTGATATCAACATATGCTCGTAACGGTAAGAAGTTTTTATAAATATGTGAGAAATCGATATTTAGGAGACTATCTTAATAATTTTATATGCGAAGAATCGATATAAATGAATTTTATATGAGCATCAATATCAATCAAAGATAGAATATCATTATGCTTTTCAAAATACAAAAGAGTGAGAAGGATGAACCTCAATCCCAATTTTCCCAATTGAATCAAACAACTCTTTACTTTGCTTTATTTACATTCTTGCAATCTCATATACAACAAACATCCAACAAATTTTTACTTATTTAGGGAATATTTTACTTGAGAATTCAATTGTTCCTTGTGGATTCGATATCCGTCCTTAGAAACAAATTATTACTTCTGACATGGTACACTTTTCGTAAAATAGTCATCAACAGACACCAAGAAAACACTAATATGCATGATCATACTGAGATCTATTTGACATTTGACAATTTTTTTTTATTTAATTTATTTAAGAAAAAATGTTGAAAGTTTACCAAGTAAACATCCAGGAAAGAGAGATGGATCACAATTGGACATGCTTAAGTACCAAATATTTTCTAGCCAAAGTCTTTCCTATACCACTTTCAAATGATGATTCAAGTAGTGATCATGAGCATACTCGACTTGACTTGGTCTTGATCGGGCTAAGCCCAATCTGGTCTTGATTGCGCTAAGCCTAATATGGTCTTGATTGGACTAAGACCGACTTAAGCCTAACCCAACTCAGTTGAACATGGATCAATCTTGACTCAGATGAAGGTGGACTCGTCCTAACTCAGTTTGACCTGGTTCCAACCGACTTGGCTCAATCTTGGTCCAAATCGACTAAGCTTAACCCCAACTCGGTTCAAAGTAGTCCCACGCCTACTCGACTTAACCTGCGCTCATACCGACTTGACTTGACCTAGGGTCTAGTTGACTTGACTATGAGTCCAACCCAATACTATCTTACTTGGATTTGGTCAGATTTAGCATTTTATAACTCGAAAATAAACTCTTTTAATGTAAATTGAGAAAAAGTTTTACAAATATAAAATTGAAAAAATATTTAAGAGCTTTAATAAAATAAATAACATCAATCATCATCTACTACAAAGATTATCAATATTGAGATTTTTAATTTTTAATAATTTATTTGTATTTAAATAATATTTTTGATTAATGATAATTGAAATACTTTATCCAAACAAGAAAATTAAAATTCATTAAATTTGGATTTCCATATCCAAACAAAACATTTGAAAAATGAAACAATTTTGAAAGGAGATCAATTCAAATTCAATGTGTTTTAATGACTTAGAAATTATGAAAATCCATATAAAAAAGGAAGGTAAATCCTCCAAAAATGTTTTTTTTGGTAAATATTAAACTTATTATTATATACATGCAATGACAAACACATACATAAGAGTAATTATATACATGCAATAACAAACACATACATAAGAGTAAGGGTGAACGAAAAATCTAAATTGTCAAAGTCAATCCATAACCATCCAAATCTATATTACTTTAAGTCTATTTAAATGAATTTATTACAAATCCAAATTCATATATTTGGATTTTAAGTTCAATCCATTTATTTGGATTTGAATTGGATATAGATTACATAACTTTTTAGATTTTGAATATCCAAAATTAAGGTGCATCTAGGTAATTTCAAGTTATGAATTTCTAGGTTGGACTAGATCCATGAAAGATAACACCGAGTCGAGCTCGTGTAAGGTTTACCTAAGTCAGCTTAGGTCAAAGTCAAGTCAAGTCGATCCGACCAAAGTCAGGATGAGTCAGCTAGTACCGAGGTCGAGTTGAGTCATCTCAGGCTAGTCGAGATGAGCCCACATTTATTTCAGTCAAGGCAAGTCCACATTCATGTAAGTCGGGGTCGAGCCACATTCAACTGAGTAGGGATAAACCCAAGTCACTTCTAGTTTGATCAAGACTAGGTTGGACCTAGCCAATCATAACTAGGTCAAGCCAGACATAGAACGAGCTTAGTTAGTCTAAGCATGAGTCAAACTGAATTAGCTAAGATTCAGGTAGCTGAGTCAACCTAGGCACAACTTCAGTTGAGTTAGTCCAAACCCAAGTCAAACTGAGCCGATCTAAGTACAAGTTCAAATGAATCAGTTAGGGCCCAAATTGAGATGAGCCTGCTTAGGGCCAAGTTAAGACAAGTTGGCCCGAGCCTAGGTTGAGCCCATTTGACTGAGCCAAAGTCGAATCAAGTCAGCCAAGTCCAAGTTGAATCGAGTTGGCCCAAATCCAAGTCGAATTAAGTCGGCACGAACCCAAGTGGAGGTGAGTCGGTCCAAATCCAGGTTGAGCCGAGTGGATCCAAACTCGGGTGGAGTCGAGTTAACTTGAACTCAAGTTGACTCGAGTTGACCCAAAACTTGGTTGGACTGATTCGGCCAAAACCCAGGTCGAGTGAACTACGTCCAGGTCTAGTTCATGTCGAGTTGATCCAAACCCAGGTTCAGCCCAATCCCTGCAATCCTAGGTTAACCCCAGTTGACCTAAAGCCAGATTGATTCCAATTAACCCAAACTTAGGTCGAGCTCAATCAATCCAAACCTTAGTCAAACCTAGTCAGACCAAACACAACTCAAACCCACTTAATCCCTACCTAAATCGAGTTGAGTCAACCTGAACTCAGATCAAGTCAAGTCCACTCGAGCCTAGGTCAAACTGACTCAATCCAGACTTCCTGCAATTCTTGATAATAGATAATTAAAGTTAATGTTAATAGAGTTGAAAAAATTTTGGAATGGATAATAATTTGACAGCCATGAAGTAAAATATATCTACTACACAATCTAAATTGGGTTTGTTGCTTTTTGAATTTTTTTTACTAATAGATAAATGGGAATGATTTCTTAATTGGTTCTTGCACATTTTGCACAATTAGTTTCAAGAATTGAAATTTTAGAAATGCTTGATTACCTTTATAAATTTAAACTTTTTTGGAAATGAGAGTTCATGTTATTACTTTAATAGGAGTTATGAGAAATGAATTTATAAAAAAATTGTAGTGTTAGACTTTAAGTTTAAAATTTGCACATTTAACATACAATTATAAATGAAAGGAAAAAAATACCATACATGTTGTATATACAAGAAAAAACATGTTTGTAGAATATGAAGCTTTGATGAAACCAAAACTTGTGAAGAAAGCTTGATGTTGTGCTGCTTTGATTGAAGCTTAGTTCTAGGATGTTTAGAATTCTTGTAAAGTTCATTCTTAATCCTATGCACAAGTTGAATCAATCTGTTTTGAAAAAGAAAAATGTTTTTCTAAGCCAAGAGAAAAACAACCAGTTGATTTCACGGTTTAGTCGATTGTTTTACACTTAGCTTGTTTGAGGGTTTTAAAAATTGATCTTGACTTGGTTGACTAACTATCAAAACCAATTCAACAGGTTAAAACGACATTTCAACCGGTTGATTGTCATGGGTCTTAACAGCTTTTTAAAAACCTGTTAAACCTGTTTTCAATTAATTTGAATCTGTTTTGACTTGTTATTAACTGCCTAAAACGGCTAGATTTGAGAGCTATAAATCTTATTACCCTCCATGTTCAAAAGACACACAAAGTGAGATTGAAAACGTTTTTGAAAAGAGATTTGATTCAAAGTTTTGCAAGATTGCCTAGAGGTTATGCATTGGTTCAAGAACTGATCTTAGGAGCTCTGTGATTTCCTGAATACCAGGTGTAATCTTTTTCTTTTGATTCTTGTAATTGTTTTCCTTTCTATACTTGTAAGTTTGTAAATCTGTTAGGTCAGACGTTGTTCTGACAGTTTTTGTGTGAAAAGAAAAGAGGGTGAGTGTTCTTGTGTGGTCAAGAGCACCTCTTTATAGTGTTGAGTGTTTGTAATCTGTGATTGATTGCTAGTGGAATACCTAGTGGTTTTCTGAGGACTGGATGTAGCTCCAGTGTAGAGTGAACCAGTATAAATTGATTGTGTAATCTCTCTCTCTCTCTCCCTCACTCATAAATTGTTTGATCTGTTTTTTGTCTCTGCTGCTATAAACAATCGGTTAAAACGATATTTCAACCGATTTTTTTTTTCTGCGAAGAGTTTTAATTGCTTTGATTTCTTGGCTTCCCTAATTGCTCTTTCTGTGATTGTGGATAAAACTTCCTTCTTAGCCAATCTTTGAGAAAATATTTTGACAAACAATTCACCCCTCCCCCCTCTTATTTAGCCCATTAATTCTAACAGTTGGCTTCAAGAGCTAGGTTCTTGAAATTTATTCAAGTTCTATTTTCAAAACTGTTTTAATGGCTAATAAACTATCTTTTGGGGAAGGTTCTTCTATAAATAGACCACCACTATTTTGTGGTGTGAATTACCAATTTTGGAAAGTTAGGATGAAGATTTTTATGCACTCCACAAATAAAGGCATTTGGGAAGCAATTGAGAATGATCCTTTTATTCCTCAAGTTAAAAAAGATTATGTATTTATTTATAAGCCTCCATCTGAATGGACTAAGGCTGATAGCAAGAAAGCAAAGTTTGATTGTATTGCGAAAAATATTACAACTTCTACTTTAAGCTATGATGAATTTTTCAGGATTTTACAATGCAATTCTGTAAAAGAAATGTGATATATCCTTGAGGTCACACATGAGGGAACCAATGATGCGAAGAGGACAAAAAAGCATGCTCTCATCCAAGAATATGAATTATTCAGAATGCAGAAAGGGGAAACAAATTTCAAATTTCTGATATACATAAACTTTTTTCTCACATTGTGAATCACCTAATAAGTCTTGGAAAAAGCTTTGACAAAGAGGAGTTGAACATAAATATTTTAAAGTGTCTTGGCAGTCAAAGGTCACTACCATTTCTGAATCAAAGGATCTAACATCCATGACAGCAGCTTCATTGTTTGGTAAGCTAAGGGAACATGAGCTTGAAATGAATAGGTTGGTTGTCCAAGAAAGTGAGGATAAACACAACAAAGGAATAGCCCTGAAAGCAGCTAACCAGAAAAAGCATCAAGATTCCAATGATAGTGAAGAAGACACAATGAGTTTGGTATAAAAAAGTTTAAGCAAATTCTTGAAGAACAACAACAAAGGCCAATCTTCTAAAAGGTACAGTTCCAAGAAATTGAATGATTTCAATCTTAATAAATATACATGTTTTGGTTGTGGAGAGTAGGGACACATCAAGGAAAAGTGTCCTAACAATGAAAACAAGGAGAAAGCTGATTTCAAAGGAGAAAGGAGAGGAAAATCCAAGAAAGCCTACATAGTTTGGGATGATAATGAAGTTTCTTCCTCCAGCTCTTCAGAAGATGCAGAAGCTAATATGTGCTTAAAGGCATCAATATCAAGTAGTGTAAGTTCATCTTCTTCAGTCAAAGGTAACAACTACTTTCAACTTCTTGAAGCATTTAAAGAAACTCATGAATAAGCTAATAGATTGGCTCTCTTGAAGAACCGGTAGAAAGGATTGAATAACTGGCTTGAAAACAGAGTTAAATCACTGAAAGAAGAGTTGGAAGAGGGTTGTTCTGACAGTTGTTGTGTGAAAAGCAAAGAGGATGAGTGTTCTTGTGTGGTCAAGATCACCTCTATGTACTGTTGAGTGTTTGTAATCTGTGATTGATTGCTAGTGGAATACCCAGTGGTTTTCTGGGGACTGAATGTAGCTCACGAGTTGAGTGAATCAGTATAAATTGATTGTGTAATCTCTCTCCCTCACTCATTATAAACTTTTGGTGTGGTTTTTATCTCTGTTGCTATAAACAACTGGTTAAAACGATATTTCGACCGATTATTTTTCTGCAAACAGTTTTAATTGCTTTGATTTCTTGGCTTCCCTTATTGCTCTTTCTATGATTATAGATAAAACTCCATTCTTAGTCAATCTTTGCGAAAATCTTTTGACAAACAATTCATCCCCTTTTGTTTAGCCCATTAATTCTAACAATGTTTGCATCTAAGTACTTCCAATTACGAAGTTTTAATAATAAGAAAACATATAAATTATTTACACAAAATTACAAGTAAGAATAGGTTGCAGTAATTGAATTGATATAAATTATTTATATAACATGAGAAATAAGAGCATGTGACATAATTGAACTGTGCAACATAAGAAGAGTACCAAAGTATGTTGTGGACAACATTTGTCGAAGAAAACTTCTTGATTGTTAAGGAGGTGAGGGAGTAACAACGTAGTTTTCAAGTGGAAATAACACAAATATAAATAGGTTATAATAATGCAATCAGGGTTCCCAGAAGCCTGAATGGGTTTCGGTTTACCACTTCATCCTCTTCCTTGAAACCACGTATCGCATGGCAATGGCACTTGATGCTGCACTTTGGATCGCAAAGATGACCTGGATTGCTCTCAGTGGATGGATAAGTTCATGTTTAACTGTTGCTGATGAATTTGCCTCTTCTCTACGCTCTGGCGATATTGGCCCTTTTCATGTGGGTTGACTCAATTTTGTCTCTGTCTTTCTGACATGGGAACTTACAGGGTAATGGCTTACCAACATCACTATTTTGTACTTGTCGATTGCCCTTCAAACTAGGCTTGATTTGATGTACTGGGTATGTGTCAAAACCTCTTCTTTTAGTCTTGCTTATGCGTTTTGAGCTGGAGTGTAGTGGGTGGTTCTGGCTTGTATATTTGGGTTAGAGAAAAGGACGTGTTTGTTCTGTGAGATTGGGTTTCCTTGATTTGGGGAATTGCGGGGCTGCTTGTTTAAGGGTGTTTGTTGCAGGTTGTTGATTGCTTTGTAGGATGCTTTGTTGTAGGTGTGAATTTGAATGCTAACACAATTGGTTGGTTCTCTGTTCTTATTTGATAGGTGATGATGCACTTATACCAGTCAAATTCGCTATTAAGATCCATTCATAGTTAGTTACTATTGGTGATTTGATTTGCTTAGTTTTTGTTCAATTTTGTGGCAGGGGTTTGCTTGAAGTAGTTTGTTATATATGATAACCATTGAGCATCTGGTTAGGGTTCTGCAATTCTTTAGCCAAAGAAACACTATGTGAGAGCATAATTTATTTTTTCTTTATCATTTGCAAGAACTGTTGGAATGTGTCCAATCCAATCAAGAAACCATTTTCTGGCCTTGGTAAAAAATGATTGTTTACTGGTTGACGAGTTTATTTTAGCTGGACATCATATACCATTTTCTGTCATTGAGCTGGAATTTGGTTATAAATCATGAATTTTGCCTTCATATATTGCATGGGATAACTAGAAAATATTAGGTTGGCTCATTATACATGGTCCATTCTCTATTTGTGGGTTCAATGTAGGAGTTCATGCATTATTAGAATGACAACATCTAAGAGTAAGTTGGCTTCATTTGTTGTTGTGATGTTATTTTCATCATTGTTGTCATGTTTGATGAGGAGTGCTACTTGTGATTGAGTATTCAACTTACGAAAACAATCTCTGAACCTGTTTTCGTTGCTCTGATCTTGTCTTCCAAGTTGCTAAATCAATTCATGAATTATCTTCAAACTAGAATGTGTAGTTTTGTTTTGCTCTGTTTCATTTATTCTCTAATCTCTACTATCTTTAGATCTAGCTTCAAAATCTCACACTAATTTAAGAAAACCTATTAACATGTTCAGATTTTTTTTCAATCACTAGGTGACTTTAAGTGTGCATAAGAACCTCGTTTACATATCATGAAGTAGAAACAACAGTGTATTGAAATGGATGATTGAAAAAAATAATGGGTTCCATTTATAAATTCAAGTAATTTTTGAAGAAACTTAAAGATTGAGAGTGTCCCAGTGACAAAAAAGTAAAACGACAGATTAAAAAGAATACCTTTCTGTAAATCTTGAGAGGGAAAGGGGAAAAGTCTATAAAAGAAGAAATTCCTTTCAGTAAAGCTGCAGAGGAAGGGGAAAAAAGGTTGTATATGTGCTCTTCTGTTCACTGTTTTTCAGATTCCTCTTCGGTTTGATCATTCACTGCCCTTGGACTCAAACGTTCATTTGCTTAACCTCTTCTTTTATTGTATTTTTGTAGTTATTAATTGGAATTATCATTTATATTATTTCTTCACTTGTACAGTAATTATTATGAAAGTGAAGTTATATCAATGGCGATTTCATATTAATACATAAAATTCAAAATTTGTGTAGGTTCTACTCATAAGATATTAGTTCTGTTTGTTTGTAATAAAAAAATAAGTGACAAAAAGTTATTTATTAAATAATTATTATATAAGTAGAAACTACTATGTATTTGTCTATATTTTTTTAATTATCTTTCTATTATCACATTTGCCTTTAATGAGAGAAAAATATATTTTTTGTATTTTTATTTTTAAAAATTATTGGAATATGGTCTCCATGACCCACATTATGCAGCACAGTATTATATGTTAAAAATCATAATGACTTATCATTTTATTAAAAATGAGGGTCAATTAAGATGTCGAATGTAGACAGTGATGTTGCAACCAGATAACAACAGTATTAAACTGGCGTTAGATATATGGTAGGTTTGTTTATTTTTTTCAAAAATTTACTTAAAAATTATCCATTGGAAATGTTTACTTGTTTGTTTGATTTTTTTTAGATAGAAGTTAAAATCAACTTTTTCGAAGTAGTTAATCAAAATAAGTTGCAAGGAGCTAATTATGAGACACTAAAACTACTCCATTTCGTATTTATATCATGGCACTTTCTTACTGCACCCCACAAAGTTGCACAAAGACAAAACTGTCCCTATATAAACTGTACATTAATAAAAAATCTGTATTATGAAATCTGGTAAATTTTCGGATTGACCCTTCCGGTAAATTTTCGGATTGGCGCATCCGGTAATTTTCTGGATTGGTGCTTCCGGTAGTACATGAATGATAGTGTTAATCCAAAATAAAAAATGCAAAACACCCATAATTGAAAAAACCATTCTGGATCTGTTAATCCGTAATTCAAAATATGCATTCCGGATTCAAAAATCCATAATTGAAAAAAATCATTCTGGATCCACCAATCCGTAATAGAAATTAGGCTTCTGGATTCAGCAATCCAGAAATCAATAATTTATGCAAACTTTGCTTTCGGAACACCCCCTCATCCAGAATGCAACATGATTCACTTCCGGATTGATAAATCCATACCACTCTCAGATCTCGAAATTGTTGGGGTCAGTTTCGGAATTTACAAAATTGTGGAGGTGCAGGAAGAAAAATGTAGGCGAGCAGGAAGAAACTGCCTTATATCATTAACTCTATGTAAGGACTCTTCCCTCTATGTGTTCCTTCGTGGTCTTTTTTTCATGCTTTAGTTCTAGCCAATTTCAGACAATTCTTCTAGCACCTCCATATCTTCTTACTGCACCGTAAAAGAATTGAATTGACAATTGTGCCTTTTTTTTTCATCTTCTCCATTGGACACCCCTCTTCTTCTTTTGCGTCTCAGCAACTCTCCATTGAACACCCCTATTCTTCCTCTTTTGCATCTCACCAACTCCCACCTCCGTAGCAGCTCCCCACCCAACCACTAATTTTAAGCTGTTTTCATAAAATCACTTATAAATAAAATACTTATTATTTTTAAGTCCAAACAATACGCTCTTGATTGCCAATCAAGTTTTCCTCTTTCTAATTTCTGATTTATTTGCGATACATAGTTATCGGATATAATTGTTTTGATAACGGAGTAACCAATTAAATTGGAGTAATGTATTTAATATTTTTTTAAAAATGGCATTGATAAGAATAGATACCACCTATATTAGTTTTGGTTGGATTATGTTGACGCATACTTTGAACAAAATGTCGTAATTTGTAAGCTTACATCTCGATAAACAAACCTTACATCATCAATAAATTAAAAATCATAATAGGTATGCTTTTTAAAGTTTTAATAAGAGCTAATATATATACTATCAGTGTATCTAAAGTGAGTGCAATGTTTCGTGAATGTTGGAAGTTAGTGCTCTATTTAAATAGAGGTTGCTACATTTGCCAAAAATCCTCATCACTGAAGAATAGTACTGGAAAGTCCTACCATTGGCAAAGAACATGGCAATTGGTGGTGGCATGGCAGGCCGCAAAGGAGAATGGGGGCGTGGATTGGTTTAACTTTTAGGCAAATGCTCCCTGCACCCAACACGTTTGAACCTGCACCCAACATAATTTTAAAAATTCCAAAAATACCCTTTGTTCTGGAAATAAAAATCCAAAATTAAAAATAATTCATTTCGGAAAAATAATTGTATTTTGGATATAAAAAACTGGAAAAAAAAAATCAAAATCTCATTCCAGATAAAAAAATCCAGAACTGAAAATAATACATTCCAGAAAAATTTATCCGAAAGAAATTATTATGTTCCGGAAAAGGGAGTCTGGAATGTAATTTTATATGCATCCCATTTTTTTAAAGGTATTTTCGGGAACCTATGATTGGATGCAGTGATATGGTGCACGAAGCAATTGCCTAACTTTTAAATGAAATTAGAACGCAAAGAGAAATTCGGCTTAACATTGGAATCTAGTTTACCATGAAGCACCCAATCTAGGAAGAAGTTACTCTTCTATTTTTTTTTTTTTCCAAATTGAAGTAGTCATGAAACCTTTGATTTATGTTTCTGGGTTTGTTTAATCTCCACAGCACTTGTAAGACTTTAAAAAAAAAAAAAATCCAAGACTCTATGAATCGAAGACCTTCGCAAGAGTCTTTCTTCTGCCTTTTGAACATTTGAAACAAGTTCTAATTATGGTCTTCGACAAAGCATTATTTCCAAGAACAAATCTTAATTCTAAATGAAGATGGCTAAGACAGAGATGCAGTTGGGAATTTTAAAACCTGAAAGCGTATTTAATAAAATACTAGAGAAGGGTTAAAGTGAATATTGAACATTTGGGAAAACAGCAATATCGAAGCAATCAAGTGATGTCTGCCTGGCCGCATGATGTTTTTACCAAAGAGCCAATCAAGTCAAGTATACTGTTTACTACTTTTCTTATAAAACAATTTTATGCAGTCTAATATCAGGAAAATCAACAAAACACAATAATATAATTCTAGTATCAACACAATGTAGAATAAGCATATAGTACAAAAGGCCAAACACACAAGGGGAAAAAAGATTATTATTTATTTGCACCGAGTCTTTCCCTTCCATGCAAGCATTCCAACTTTCATTTCACCATCAATAATGAGGTGAGTGCACTTTCTACACACCAATGCATATGTTCATCGAACAGTTAAATTTCAAAACCTCTAAAGTTTTATATACAATATTTTAAGCATTTTGTTCAACCTGCAGGCAATATAAAACAATTATCAGCTCTGTAGCTAAAACGGTTATAGCTGTCACTTTGCATGCATCTAACAACTTTTTTTAAAAAAAAACATAGCTTGATTTAATTGCAAATTTTGCACACTGGTATTTTCCGAATAACCTGATCCTTAATAATAGAAGTACGGAACACACCTGAAAGTTCGACAACCAAATCGTATCAACTATTCACTCCCAAAGTCCTCGTAACTTAAACCTTCAGATATGGAGTCTAACCTATTATTGTCTATTTAAAACCAAGGTAACAATGGTATTAGCATCGAGGAACAAAACAACAGACTACATGTGAGTAAAAATGTTTCTCACCTTGTTCTCCTCTGTCAAGGAAGTTTTCATTATCCGTAGCTAGGAAGGGTGACCTAGAATAGGTCTCCAGTATATCTGTCAAATAAGAAGCTAAACTATTAGTGCTAATTATTTATCCAATCCTAGCTGTTTGTTACCTGATACACTAGTATGTAATAGCATAGAAAATGGCTGGAAAATTTAAAAAATCAACATGAAACGGTTGACTGGCATTTTACTCAATACTATCAGCAAAAATGCACTTTCCCTGACAAGAGCTATAGAATGCAATGCGTGCAGATATACACAAGGATCTCACACAAACTTGAGAGAAGACATACCAGAACTCTGAGAAAAATCGGCAGTCAGATCTGAAAGGCTAAAATTTCTGGGAATCTGCCCCAGAAATCCAAATGAAGAAGTGTCTGGATCTAGGACTGCATCGTTCAAAGAATGTGAGTTGGACTCTACATTGGTGAATGACGTAACTGAACTGCCACCAATAGCTGGCCGTGCCTCCAGGACATTTCCATCAGTACCAAACATGTAAGGAGAGCAACCGGAATATCCAGGTTCAGATTTAATCATCCCACCATTGATTCCTTGTATCAGACCCATGTTTGCGCTTTGAGCAGAAAGCATGGTCGGAGGGCCATTAATCCTATTGCCATGGGCTGACATATCAACTGCAGCATGCATACTTGTATGTAGTGATGACCCGCCATTATTAAACACATTAGATAATCTGGAATCAACAGGATGTTGCAAATTTTCTGGCTTCAAACTTGTTTGGGTTCGGTCTGCAGTGTAGCATGCTGGATTCTCAGGTACTGTAACATAAAGTGACATTTGATACAAAATTTATCAGAATCAAACATGCAATAACAAGTGGAATCACACAGCAAGTTACTTTACATCAGTTTATTTGCTCATTTACAATAGAAAAGTAGAATATGTAATTTGAATACTTAGAATAACTAAAGTTACTAAAAATATAGCAGAAAGTCATAAAACTATTTTATGATACTATCTTTCATATTCTAGAAAATTAATTTTCTTCTTCGATATGTGAAAGTGTCAGACAATTTTTTCTTAGAAAAAAGTCCTCCCATTTTACTTTCAAAAATATTGCGGCTGAATAGTAAGACAATTGAAACAACATTTCAGACTTCAATCTACTTCATCAAATCTAAAGATAAAGCAACCACACTTTTTTTTCTTTGACAGTCAGAAATCATATACCTAATAGCTTTACTCTCAGTATAAATGTAAGAAGACCCTAGAAGTTGCAATATTTTATTCTATATTCATCCAACATCAAATAATATTCTGTCACTTTGCCTGTTATTTTTTACAAGCTAAAAATTTTGCTTGGAAATATTGTACTTATTTATTTTTAATATAAACAAAGAATTTATTATTTATTATGAAATACAAAAGGCAAGATAGCAAGAATTTTGAATTTTTATTTTATTTATTATAGACCTTGTTTAGGAGTCTTATGGACATTCTAAGAATTACTCCATTATTTCTACGAGCAGGATTTTAGGTAAGACATATTGTATTGGTTTATCATTAGTTGTTACATCGTGTGGTTTTGTGGCACACGTCTCCATCTCTCAAATGAACTTCTGTCTGAGGTTTGAACTAGTGCTTCTAAGCTCTGTAATAACAGACACCCACTCTACTTCTTATGCACCCCACATCTAACCATCAAACCCGTACAAACTTCCCTGTATGCCTATTGCTATCTTAACCTAAATTTCACCAACTTTTGAACCTCCAACAACTACAATCCCCAGACAATCAATGTCATTAACAAACCACCTTCACTAAACGTATCAGACCTGAACGCATCATCCACCTTCGGTCCTTACAGCCTAAAAGCCTAAAACTCCAGAGAAACTCAATTCATGTTCTTCACTTACAACAAAGAATTTCCCGCTAAATTAACCCAAACTAACAAAACAAACTTGGAATTGGTGATTCTTAAAATCTACCTTAATTATCTTTCTTTCATTGTGTTTTTATATTCTTGGTAACTAGAAATAAAAATTGTTATCATTAAACCAATATCTCAACTAGCAATTTAAATGAATGGAAATGCTAACAAGACCAGACAAAGTAGAATATACTTTGCCAGGAACTAACTTCAAAACACTCAACTTTTACTTCAAATTTGAAATCATTATTAAATGATGAAATCCAACAGAATTTTTTCCAAGTCAACCCATCTTTATCAAGCCTTAAAAGCAACCAGGACATTACACATTGGGAAAATAATGAGGTTGCATCTAAGTGTGAGAAAGAGACCATATGAGCCCATGAAATGCCAACATTGAGAAAAAAAGACATCAAACTACAAAAAATCCATACAGAATAAAAAGAATGTCAACAGCATTCAGAGAGGTAATAAATTTACTTGCAGGGATATGTGATCCATTAGAGTTAGGTAGTGATGAAACTGCAGGAATATGTGATCCGTTAGTTGTAGGAAGTGATGCAACAGCAGTTGAGTGTAACTGCATTAAATGGACTTGCTGGTCGAGCAATTTGTTGAATTGCAATATTTGCTGCTTCAAAACCAATCTTGCATAATAAGCCTTGAAGAACTCTTCATTTTCTTCTTCAAGCTTTTGCCAAACTGAAAAAATGAGGGGAAAAAAAGAAAAGAAACTTAAAATAGAGAACACTAAATGATCGATGCAAGGTGACAGATGTTCTTTCACACCAATGCCAATCAGAAGGACTAAATAGCAATTTCAACCACAACTATCAATTACCAAATCTTATTCATATCCCCAAGTCCAGCACTATGTTACGTATCAGAACTATCATGGCTTTTACGAGAAAATAAATGGGAAAAAGCACTACATGGGATGGGATTAACATAGGCAAGAGTAAAATGAAACAACCAATTGCAGAAGCTGCAGCAGCTAAACAAGCAATCACATGAGGTTAGATATCACAACCTTCCAAGTTTTGGCTTATTTTATTAAAAATTTAATTCCCTTATAAGTGAAATCCAAATATTCCACCATGTTAAAATTGCAATCTAGATCTCTTGAAAACAACATTTCACAGCCCTGCTACCTTATCCCAATCTGGATTACAACTATGTAAGATCGTATCAAAGCACAACCGAATTCACACAAACCTTGATTTTTAACCCATTTTATGCCCCATATGTGACTCTTCCTTCCCAAAACAGAAGCCAACTCAACTCCCATTCAAGCCTCTGCAGTTGTTGCCTTTGCAGGTTGCATATGACTTGTTTTCACACACCATCTCTTTTGTTGTTGTTGAAAATCTCATCGATAAGGATATGGTAAAATTATCTGTTCCCTATACATCAACATGGTATTAGGGTCATTCAAAGTATATCCTAACGAAGTGTTTGGCCTATCATGCTACCGACTATTGAGTTCCCCTCTATTCTCACACTCAAGATGTTCGGTCCTCGACATAAGGAGATGTGTTGAAGATCCTACATCGACAAGAGAAATAATCACATTATAGTATATAAATGGATACAAAATTGACCTTACAAGTTGCTTTTGTGGAGTTGAGTTAGACTAAATTTCACTTTTTTAAAATAGTATCAAAGTTATTAAGAGCACATCCTAATTAAGTTTGTTGAGCATATTGTGTCACTAGCCATTGGGTTCCCCTCTAGATACACGCTTGAGATGTGCAGTCCTTAGCATGAAGGGGGCGTGTTTGAAATCTCACATCGACTAGAAATATGGCCAAATTATTTTTTCCCTAGACTTCAACATAGTATTAGAGTCATCCAAAGCCTATTCTAGTGAGGTGTTGGGTCTATCGTGTCACCTGCTATTAGATTCCCTCTAGTACCATGATTGAGATGTTCAGCCCTCAATATGAGGGAGTGTGTTGGAAATCTTACATTAACTAAAGATATGGCCAAATTATAGAATATAAGTGGGTTCAAACATCGTTATACAAGTCAATTTTGTTAGGTTAAATTAGACTTAAATTTCACTCTCTTAAGAGTTTTGAACTGCCATCCCCGTCTCTCTTTCTTTGTACATAGAGACTCACTCACGTATGTATGTATAAATATATATAATTTATAAATATAATTATCATTTTGGTAGGATCTTAATTTCCTTGTTACAGTCTTGCGTTTTACAATCTTACAACCCCCACCCAACCCAATCCTAAGTAGGCTCTCAATCTTAACAACATTAATTAAAGGCACCGATAGTTGTTAAACATAAGAAAACTGAATTGAAAACTTATTTGATAGTCCAGGAATAAAAACTCTAGAGGTGTCCTATACAGGCATGCTTCTTCTAGCTTGTTGATTTAATTCAGTACATAAAGCATACTAGCTAATGTTCATCATAGTTTTCAGCAGTGCCAAGTAGCAGAACTGCTGCAGAATCATGTCACACAACAGCTGGAGCATGCTACAAAAATTGAATAGCATCTAGTTTGAAGTAGCAGCAGTCACAGCTGCAATGGCGGAAAATATTGCAAATAATCAATGCTGGAATGGGGACTATTGGAAGCAAAATACCTATTTTATCCATGAATAAGCGTTGTTTAGGACCATGTTAGAGGATTAATTCAGGATTCTGCCCCGTCCTTTGAATCAAAACTGAGACCTCTACTTTCTCTGTGACTTATGCACACTCTATTATCAAATAGCACCCATTATTCTCCTTTCCAATGAACACCCACACTTCTCTGGCAACATTTTCTGGCATTTCTGAGTATTTTCTTGCCAGCTGTGACAGTTTCCTATCATCCCTGAGACCTCCTTATCCCTTTTCTGGCAAACATGTCAGCATTTCCATCCAACCATGACTTTAGCTACCTCGCTTTGTTCTGCTCCACATTGTTCAGTTTTTCTACTACCTGCTGTAGCATTTTCAGGATCATACTACTTCACACTGCTATTTAGGATTTCCAAATTTGATTTCAACATTCTGTCACAATTGGCATTCAGGAGTTCACCATTTTTTCGGCCAATTAAAACTGCCAGAAATTTGTACAGGATTCTCCAAATTTCTTCATTTGAAGAAATACTAAAATAGAACTTTTACGACATCAGTTCCACAGGATAATCAGATAACAGATAGAATACAAATAGCCAATATAACTCCCAGTGGCAGAGGACAATGTTGAAAACAATCAAGTGAGGGTGCTGGCAACTTCAGTCAGGGTGAAAAAAATTATATAGAAGGTGTAAAAGTCAGTTGAGAGTGGCCTAAGCCTCCATTTAGCTCAATCATAGTTAACAGTCTTGGATTGCTGCACGGGGTAAGTGACCCCAAAAACCCTACAGTGGGATGGTGAGCAGGATGGCTGCTAAACTAAAGTTTTTAGCATACAAAGTAAATACATAAACAATGCTCCCGTTCGGATTCTCAAATATTAAGTCACAATACTTCATGAAATTTTACCATTCCTCTCTATCCTTTTAACAGAAATCTAAATAACATAATAAACTGAGAATACTTAGCTAACAAAAACATGCTGCTTTAAAATTCTAACAGTCAACTCTTTAAACTTTTGTTGCACAACACAATCCCATAAATAAAGTGGTTTGAGAACTATTGACATAAAAGGTAGAAATACAACAAAGGACGATACAAGTATCTAGGAAATGCCAAATGAACCAGAACACCGTCATCACCATCAATGCACTGGATTCCTAAACTATTTTATAAGGGGGAGCATTTTGGTTGTTTCTTACACTTCATGCCATAAACCCACAACACCATTATTAATACAAGTAATGTGCCAAACTGTCCAAGAATTTTAGAAAACTTAAGACACGACCTGCATGCCTTCTTTTTTAAAAATATATAAGCAAAATATTACTGTGGAGAAAACTAGAAAAAATACAACAAAGGTTTGACAATCATGATTGTAAAAGTGCGACACTAACAATGAAATGAAAAATATTACAGAAGTGAATTCATTAGAATTTTTAATCATGCATACTGTAGAACACCTCAAAAGAGTCTCACCAAGTGAAGATGGAGTAAAATACAAATGACGGAAGAAAAAACTCCATGCCAGAGACAGAGAATAAAAAATTTCTACCTAGTTCGGTGAAACCAGGCTCTATTTTTGCTTGAGCTAGTAGTGTTTCCACGACTTCTTTCTGGCTCATATATAGTTGTAGACATCGTTCTATGAGATTTTGCACCTGTAATGAGACAATTACACCCAAAAGAAATTACAGTCCGCAACCTCCAGCTAAACTGTATAGAGAATAGTGAAGAGATTTGGAAGATGGAGATGGGGAAGATTTTAAGATAGGGTAAACAGACCAAATCAAAAGTGAGGAATTCAATTTGAGAAGATTCAAAACTAGTACACATGCCAATGACGTACTTCAAAACCCTACACTAATAATAATACCTTAATAACGACACCCAATTAATGAATGTAACATAAAGCATGAAAAGAAACTTTAATCTCTGTTCTCCCGATCAACAAAATATTACATGCTAAAGGAAAAGTGAATAAAGAACATGAACACAAATTTTATGGCATATTCACAACAAGGTTTTAAAAAAGAGTCCATGACTGCAATTTTGCGGCAAAGTTAAGGTCTTCGGAGTGTCTGCAACAGTTATTTACAATTTTCCACAATATCAACACGACAAAACGGCAACCGTGACTGGAATGAAAACTTTGTTTATACGAAAAAGAAGTGACCAAACGTTTATAATCGCTAAACAGGTTTGCCCTAGACAACAAGTTATTTATGCAAACATCATTTCATCCTCAGAATACACAGTAGACAGTGAGGTCCCAGCTTACCAGCTGAATATCTTGACGGGAAACCCGTCTCACTGATCCACTCGACATGTGGAAAGTTCCCAAAAATACTCTGTTAACAACTATCTGAAAACATAACAACACAGGGAAAAGGATTAGTAATAACGGTTGAGTGCTTAAGTTTCACAGCAAAACTACCAAAAACAGAAAAACAAGTGAAATTTCCCACAAAACTTCACCACAGAACCATAATAGTTTGGAAAACAAAACGCAAAAACAGTATACAAGGGAGATGAGAAAATCGAATATTCCAAAATTCTCTAACGAAACGACACGAACAAGCTAAAAGAAAATAAAAAAGATAGAAAAAATAAAAATAATAGTGGAAGGTGCAGTGGGAAAGGCGGGATCAATGAAAGGAAAGACAGAAGCGCGAGAAGGAAGTTGGAGGATGAGGAACCCTGTGATGAAAATCCGGAAACTCAAGAAAAGATTAAAATCGATAATCGGTGCATGTGTGGTGAAGCGAAATTGGAGGGAAAAGTAGTTGCAGTTGTAATTGAGAGAGATTAGGGATTTGAAGTTGACCTTCAATGGAGAAAAAGTGACGAGGAGAGAGAGAGAGAGAGAGAAAGAGGTGTTAACGAAGATAGAATTGGGTGTGCGTGGATTAATTTTACGCTACAAACACTTGTTACAGTGGTGCAGGCATATATTCCACCACCTCCATCTAACACATACGGATTTTCAATTTACATCTATGTCCCTCCCTTTCAAACAAACTCCTGCTTCTAATCACTCGCCACGTTCTTCCACTGGTACCTTACGGTCTTTTCGGAAAATAAAAAAGTTAATAAGAAATGTGAAAGATGGAAATACAAAAGAAAAATATACGAAATAAGTAAAACAATAAATCAAATGAGAGAACCTCGAATGTGCTACATAATGAAGCTATGGAAATTATTTTTAAAAAACTATAAAAAAAAAATTGTGGATTTATCCAACAAAGTGGTCTCTCTGGATGAGAATCGGAAACTAATGCAAAATAAATTAGAAATTGCAAAAAGATAACCAACATCTACTTCGTTCTAAAATTGCAAAATATAGGAATTATCCATTAGAAGTATTAAATAGAAAATAAAATTTATTTTAATATCTTAAAGTCCATTTATTTGAAGACAAAATGAGTTAAAATAAAAATAAAATGGCTTAAAAGTTTCTAAATATGATATAAATAAAGTTAAATAAAGTAAGGAATTAACAAAAGTATAGCTGTGATTCTGTGAATTGTGATGAATAAAAAGACCATTTATACGAAACTAATTATATATTTGTATGTATATTGCACGATTGAGTTCGTTTCTCTCTGTCATTTAGTTAAGTGGTCAGGTTTAGTAGGTTACTTCAACCCTTAATCACATTTTTATTCTCATTATTTTCTTAAAGTTAAATTTTGTCTCATTATTAATAAAAAAAATCAGCTATACTCTTCGACTTTTAGAAAATATAAAATAAAATAGTTACGAACTGAATATTAATAGTTTTAATTTATACATAACAAAAATTATAATTAATGTGTATAGACAATTTATAGTTTTAATGACGTCTTAAATTAGAGAGTCACATTGTTGTGATTTTTGAAGGAATCAAATTTAAAAATAATAAACATGAAAAGGTATAAATTTTTTCTTTAATGGTTCTGGTTTCTTTAAATAAACATCTTCTTTTAAAATTAAGGTTAAGTCCAGTAATTAAAATACAGGAAGAAAAAAAGATAACACCTTTTTCTTTAGTAGATATTTCCCAGTTTGATAATATTTTAGAACAAATAATAATAATTCAATATACACTTAAGTTATAATATTTTATTTAATTTTCTATATATAATTATCTTGAAAAGTTTGGAATTTTTAGACAAATAATGGTAATAATAGTGTTAGCCTATAATATATAGACTCTTGCTAGGTAATAGAATCAAAGAGGCATTTGACCAACAACGTTCTAATCTCAGTTAGATATTAGATAATGAAATTTAAGAATTTAAGATATATGAAAAAATAAATAAAGCTTAACTTTAAAAACTTAGGATTATTGCATCTTCAAACAATTTATTCCATCATTATTATTATTTGTTGGGCCAAAACATGACATAATATATTATCACTAAAAAAAGTTAAATTAATAGAAATAAATATTTTTTTAAATTATATACAATTATATTATAATTATATTAAACATATTTATTAGCTATTAAAGTTATTAAAAAATAAAACAAATCATCTCACTTTTAATATTGGATAACTGAATTTTATAAGATAATATTAAGTTCAAATAGATAAGTTTAGCATTAAATACACACCGAACTATTGAATTATGTTACATATTTATTCTAATTAAAGTTTATATTTTTAGTGATTCTTTTATTAATTTTTCACCATATGATGTATTTATTTGTTTTATAATTTAGATTATCGATTAAAAAAATTTAAATATCTTTCATGATTCGGTATTTACATTATATTTAAGCAAAGTATGATTATTTTTCATTAACTACCTTTGTTCAAGCAGATTCAGAAATGAGATCATTTGCATCCATCTATGTCTTGAAGGATATATACAGGTAGATCGTCAACACATTTAAAACATATTAATTACGTAAGTTTATCCAATGTATTTCATTTTCCATGAATAAATTACAGTTTAATTTGTCAACTTCAAGATGAGAAATTGTATTCTAAAACCATGTCCAAAAATCTAACTAATATATGCAACACATAAATAATCAAATAATACCAAAACCAATTCTAAGATATCATCATCATCATCTATTCTATCATTGACTTAAAATTTATGCATGTTGCAAACACAGAATTAAAGTAAAATATATTTCCTCATCGGAATCTGGGCATTTGTAACCTAAAACCCAATTATCTATTCAATTTATATTTCAGTCAACAACATCCTCTTGTTAATTAACTAATAGTTCAAGAACACCATCAAAACCAAATTACTCCAAAATCTCCAAATTTCCATTCAAGTGCATGTAACAATGAATATAGTTGTGCCCATTTTAATTGTTCAACCTTTCATAAGTTATTAATTAAAAATCATAAACATAAGTTAAAAAACTAAGGAAATTAGAAATTGAAAAGGAAGCCAAAGATATTCAAGAGACTCCTTGATCGCTTCAAAGTCAACATGCATGTCTAGTTCCATGAAGATAAAGATGAAGATTGGATAGAGGAGATGAAATATTAATTTAGTTAAGACAATGGAGATTGTGATTTATCCCTTACCATCTTGAAATGTGAAAAACATAAAGTTCTATGAAGAGAAAGATGAACTTACCTAAGACATAACACTCAAAATGGAGTCTCTGATTCATCACAACACTCAAGATGGAGACTCTGATTTATCTATTTACTTCCTTGAAATGTGAAAAACAGAAGAAGAAGGAAGAATAAGATAAGGTTTTGTGAGGAGAGAAGAATGTGGAATTAAAGAATGGTCAATGAGTGAATAAATGAAGAAGGTGGTGGGTGATGTTTAAAGGAATTAATAAAATTTTAAAATTTTCTATTTGTAGCCCCCCCTTGACATTAAACTCACCCTTCTCTTTAATGTAAGTCTTCTCTGTTTTCAGATCACATTAAAAGTTCAAATTGTCAGTGCAAATTATGTTTACTAACTTCATCCCTCTTGTAAAATATATACACCACATTAAACATATAATTAAATAAGTTAAAGCTTAAAATATTAAGCTTCCACTTGTTAGTTACTCACTTGTATTATTGCTTAAAAATAACATACACCTTTAAAAAAAATCATTAAATAAAAATTAATTTTAAAGATAAAAATTATTTAGTTACTATATTAAATAAATTAGATACTATTTTATATACTAAAAATTTATTGATATTTAAAGTAATTTAGTACTATATTAATATTTTTTATTCATAATAAAAATTATTTTATATCAATTATTTGTTAATCTATAAAATAATATTTAATTTAATCAATATTTTAACTAAATATTTTTATTTATAAAATTAATTTTTATTTAATGATTTTCTTATAGTGATATTAAATCATCAAATTATTTTTTATATTACAATTGTACATCCAACTAAAAATGATTTTATTATTATTCAAACTATTAGTTATAAATTTAAAATATAATTTACATGTTTAAATATATTTATTATAAATTTTAATTGTACAGAGAAAAACATTAATATTGTACAAAAACACATACTAAAATATTAGTTTTTTAAAAGCAATAGAAAATATTACTTAAAAAAGTTATAAATAAAATAAATTAAAAATTGTAAACTTTCTCTACTATTAACTAAATGAAAAATAAAGAAATAAATTTATGAAATGGTAGAAACTATATGGTGTATCTATTTGATTTATACAAAGCACTTTTCTTAATGCACAAATTCTATCTTAAGTTGTGTTTGGATTCGGAGGGGGTGTAGAGTCATATAAGCAGAACAATTTCAAATATCCTCAATCATGATACATATAATTATCACTATAAATAAGAACGAGAATGTCACTGAGAATTTGAGAGAAAAGTGTGTAAAAAGTGAATGTGTTTGAATTGAGATATGTTTTATAGTAATTTTATGAGAAAATTTTATTAAAGTTTGTAAATAATGTGACGGTTATGAGAGAATTTTTAATTTTTTAAAGGTGTAAAATATAAGTTTACAAATTTATCTTTGTATTTAAAAATATTTTAATAATAAAATATGAGATATTTTTTTTGTATATTTGAGTTAATTAAAATTTTGTAAATTATTTTCGGTATCGTTAAATAAATGTTTTCGAAAAAAGTACGACTTATTTAACGTTAAACATATACAAATTTACTTTTATATAAAAAATAATTTTAACGAATATTCTTTATTCATTTGTGCATTTTAATTGTTTGTAATTAAAACATTATTTTTGGAACTGTGTATGAACTAACTTTGGAAAAAAATACAGATTATGTAAATTTGTTAAAAAATTAAAAATTCATGAAATAATTATGTTTGCATTAAAAATAAAATTTTGATATTCATAATTGTATAAACTTTTATATGGGAAATTATCAATATGTAAAAATTTAAACAAATTAGATACAAATACATAATTTATATATTCATAATTTTATAATATAATTATAAAATAATTTTGTATTGAATGTAAATAATGTTATGAACGGTATAATTAATTTTTATAATAATAAGTAATTCAATATTTAAACATATTTATAATGATTAGTATGATTCATTCATTTTATGTTATATTGAATCCATTTTGTCACGTGAATTTGAAGAAAATTGTCAACATAATAATGTTAATTACAACAATAAAACATGTCCCTTCTAACAACGTATGAATCCATTTTGTCGAGATCTTCAAACGCTTCTCTAGACTACGTATTCTTTGTCTAACAATAATGACATCCTTTTCATTGCCAACATCTTCAATGTACTACTTGAAGAAATTACAACTCAACACTACGCCACTCCTACTCTGTTTTGAACAAAAGTATAAAATTAAAAGAATCAATAACTTTCACATAACATGCATATCTTTGCAGAAAACATAATTCAATAAATCTGACATTGTACTTAGGACAACAACAAAATTGATTTCCAGCATTTTTTCAGTAGTTGTTGTTCTCAATACAGCAAAATCTTCATAATCGCAAATGGGTGTAATGAAGGCACTCATGCTCCTACCACCATGATAGAATTAGAGCGTTTCTGCACATCCCACCCATTACAACTACACAATGATGAAGAGTGATACCCAAAATTGAAACACTAAATCAAGGCCCTCGGTCCTCCAATAAAGCTAATTAAGCCTAATTTTTATTATTGCAAAGTATAACACACATTTCAAATGCATTGAAGGAATATTAAATAATAATGTCCAATAGCACATGAAAAATAAGTGACAACTATAATAATGTTCAACATGAAAAATAACAATAACACATTCAGAATACAATCATTGCTCTTGATGGCGTTCAATCTGGTTAATCCTATCTTCCAGTTGTTCCATCCTTTGATCAACCATGTCAAAACGTGTGTCAAATGTGTTCAAACATGTGTTGATATTCAACCTCATGTTCGTCATAGTTTCCTGAATGTTTAAATTTCACCCCAAATTTGGGTTAACATTTGTGCATCATGGGAAGCGTTTTTTTCAAAACACCAAAAGTCCTTTGAATAACATTTCGAAGCTACAAATGTCGATGATTAAACAACTCTCTCACATCATGTGGACCTCTTCAAGATTACTCTTTTAAATGGTATTTATCCCTGCGATAAGGTGTTAATATTTTTTGTTTTAACATAAAACTTGCGTCGCCAAAATAGTATTTCCCTACAAACATTAATTAGTCCTCAAATGTCTTCAATAAATATTCTTATGTAGACCCAAAGAACAAAATTGACCTTCTGAAACAATCAAAGGATCCTCCTGTATCAATGTCTCTTACAGTATCCTTGAATCTAAGGTTTTTTCTGGCTAAAACGTATGTGAATTTCATGTCAAAATCACAAGTTGCAAATACGTTTTCAGTTGGCAATCTTTTCTTTCTTGAAAACTAGGTGCATCACCACATGAAACGTTTACATGTACATGAGTGTCATCCATGACCCCTAAACAATCTTAATGAAAAACAAGCAGCTTCAAATTTTCAAAAGAATACAATAATGAAAAAAATTACGATAAATATAAATGAAGTTTGTCATAAACTGACCTTAAAGTAGGGATAAAATTGGTTGTTGTGTAAGATGTGAGGTTGCACAACACTACCATCAGGTTGATTTAGAAATTGTCCCTCTAACATCAAAGTCGCATTCAATATGTTATGAAAGTGACAGGAAATTATTTCTCCAGACTGACAGAAAAAGAATGAAACACTCTAATTGTTGACGATTAATCGATAAGCACATTAACAAGTCTGGTTTCCCTAATTCGTTGACATAATTGAATGAATGCTTCTAGTCTCATGCGAGTAACGTCACACAACGTTCAGTGTGCACCAAGTACTCCATCAGTTTTTGCCTGCGACGCTCTTTTCGTGGTTCAAACTCTATATAAAGTTTGTTGTATCACTTAACATATGCAGCAAATTCAATCCAAAAGCAACGATGCCAAGGATCATCACTGATGCAAATCTTGTATTTTTTTATTTGTTCTTTTGTTTTTGTAAAATTAGATTCATGTTTGCACAAGTAATATCATTATACATTACAATTGTTTTCTCAAAATTTTTAATCTTGTCGTCCTAAAAAATGTCACACGAATTACTATCGTTATCCATCCCACTAATGTTGACCTCCATAATACACAACCATGATTTCTTTTTTACTTCAAATGATTGTATATAACATTACAAATCTTACGCATTTATCGTTCTTGGTCACGCTTATGACTAGGTTCGGCTTATGCTTACCTTAACTAATTTATGGTACAAGTAGCTCTAACAATTTTCGATTGGAGTTACAGTCTACTTTTCTTGCAATCGACCACCAACTACTAAACACACCCCAACCACTACAAGAATTATGTATTTACATACTGATTATGATAGAAAAGTGCCTTCATCCGTTGAGATTTCTTTGGTGGATTGGCGGAAGCTTCATGGATTGTAGTGGACAAGGAGCTCACTTAGAGCTTGTGGATTCCTTGAAGGTGAATGATAGGTATGGAGAGTGATAGGTGAGGCCTAATCACTTGGTCTAGTGGAAAGTTGAAGATCAAACGTCTATCCTAGGAAGGGTAGGAGACAAGAGTGTAATTGACACAAATTTTGCAGCAATTCACTCATTGATTAATCTTGCTATTACATGAGCCAAGCCCTCTTATTTATAATGTTTAGAGGGTTGAAAATTCAAATGAAAGTGGAGGGAAATTCAAATGAACTTCCATCCAAAAGTGGCGCCTAATTAAGCACATGGGAGGGGTGTGACTAGTGTTGTACGTTCACCCCCTCTATGGGCTTTCTAAACTGGTCTTGGTTAATTTAAAGGTTTTAGAAACCCTAAATTAACCTAGGTTGGTGTTTTAGGTTCCAAATTACAAATAAAGTTCTTATGCTAATTTTGACAAGAAATTAAATTCTACTCTACACTAGAGTTTATGGCATTTTGAACATGTATAAGAAGGTTTCTCTACCATCAACAACAGCATTCCAGTCTTCTTGAATCTTCTTGGCCATAGCTCTAGTGGTTGGCCTAAATCTACTCTTTGGTGGGCTTGCATTTGGGCTTGTGCTTGGACCTCTTCCATCATCATCTCCCTCTTGAAAAGGATTTGTCCTCAAATCCAATGCTTCTTCTTCTTCGTTATTACCTACAAAAGGAGTTAAATCAATGACATTAAATGTATCATGTACTCCATACTTCACAGGTAAATCAAGTTTATATGCATTTTTATTTATTCTTTTGAGGATTTGAAAAGGTCTATCACCCCGGGGACTAAGTTTGGACTTTCTCTTAGTTGGAAACCTATCTTTCCTAAGATGAAGCTAAACTAGGTCTCCTTCCTCAAATTATTTCTCTCTTCCCCTTATTGCTATGTTTTATATATTTCTTTGTTTGCTGTTGTATTTGTTCTTTAACCCTCTCATGTATTTTCTTAACAAATTCAGCTTTTGTAGCTCCTTCCTTATTCACAAAGGTGTGTGGATTAGGAAGTGGCAACAAATCTAAAGGATTAAGAGGATTAAATCCATATATAACTTCAAATGGAGAAATATTAGTAGTTTTATGAACTACCTTATTACATGAAAACTCAATATGAGGAAGGTACTCATCCCAAGATCTATGGCTACCCTTCATGACCGCCCTAAGCATAGTGGAAAGAGATCGATTTTCTACTTCCATTTGGCCATCCGTTTGAGGATGACAAGAATTTGAAAATTTTAGTTTAGTCCCAAGCTTTTCCCAAAGGGTTCTCCGAAAATGACTTCTGAACTTTGGATCTCTATCCGAAACTATGCTTCTAAGTATCCCATGAACTCTTACCACTTCTCTAAAGAAGAGTTTAGAAATATTATGAGCATCATCCACCTTGTGGCAGGGAATAAAATGTGCCATTTTACTAAATCGATCCACAACCACAAAAATGGAATCAAAACCTATTGCAGTCCTAGAAAGTCCTAGAATAAAATCCATGTTAATGTCTTCCCATGGAGCACTCGCAAAAGGTAAAGGAGTATAGAGTCCATGAGGCATTGTTTGCCTTTGCTTTTGAACATGATAAGCATCTAAAACAATGTCTTTGGACGTCTCTTCTCATATGCAACCAAACGAATTTTCCTTTTAAAAGCTCTAGAGTCTTATCAACTCCAAAATGGCCCATGAGACCTCCTTCATGAGATTCTTTTACAAGAAGTTTTCTATGTGTTCCTCGAGGTATACAAATTTTTCCTTTTTTAAAAAGATAACCCTAAGACACATAAAATCCTCCTTGTGCTTTATGTTCACATTTAGCAAAGATTGATGCAAAATCATGATCTGTTTCTTTGTAAAGTTCAGTGATGTTTTCAAATCCAAGAATTTGGGCTCCAAGTTTTGAAAATAGGTTATGATCCTTGAGAGAGCATCGACCACAATGTTTGTACTACCCTTCTTGTATTTGATAACATAAGAAAATTGTTTAAGAAATTCCATCCATTTTGCATGTGGTTTGTTCAACTTATGTTGACCTTTCAAATATTTTAAAGACTCATGATCACTATAAATGAAATTCTTTAGAAACTAGATAGTGCTCCCAAGTCTTTAAGGCCCTCACAAGTGCATAAAGCTCTTTATCATAGGTGGGGTAGTTGAGGGTGGCTCCATGAAGTTTTTCACTAAAGTAAGCAATTGGATGTCCACCTTGCAACAACACGACACCTATGCCTACTCCCGATGCATCACACTCTAACTCAAAAGTTTTTGCAAAATTTGGTAAGGCTAGAATGAGTGCATTAGTGAATTGAGCTTTTAGCCTCTTGAAGGCTTGATCTTGCGTCTTGGTCCAACAAAATGGGGCGTCTTTCTTCACTAACTCATTGAGTGGTGAAGCTAGACTTGAGAAGTTAGGCACAAATCTTCTATAAAAGCTTGCTAGACCATGAAAACTCCTAACATCTCCTACATTTTGTGGTGTTGGCCATTCTTGGATGGCTTTGATTTTCTCGGGGTCAACATGTACCCCATTTTTGTTAACTATAAAAC
>Ga0123342_1002510_pt1 | contig 30486 bp, 18 predicted proteins | sample Turbeawhitnodule_FD_89960 | JGI IMG/M metagenome (GOLD analysis project Ga0123342, IMG submission 89960) | Root nodule microbial communities of legume samples collected from Mexico - Turtle bean Mexico white nodule | ecosystem: Host-associated > Plants > Roots > Nodule | place: Mexico: Nepantla... | reverse complement strand
ATGAATTAGAGGACTTTCCTTCAATAAACAGAAAAAAAAAAAAAAAAAAAAAATCACAAAAAATTTCCCCCAAATACCCAAAAAAAAAAAAAAAAAAAAAAAAAACAGCTAAACTGCAAATACCGAAACTAAAATGTGCTAATATCAACGTTGATTGACATACATTACAATCCTTGCTGCATTAGCAGCAACATTTGGCTGTGTGATCCTTAAGAAGGCATTTAACAATTCAAAACAAAAACGGAAGCATAACTTCAAAACCTCTATTCAATAATTTCGATATTTCTATACCAAAGCCAACATGAGCTTCAAACACTCTGCTTCCTCGTTTTTAAAAAGGATCCAAGAAAGATGAAAGGAGCAATCAAAACGTTACTGCAACTGTTTCACTATAACACTTCATACATATCTGCAACACAAACACAGCTATTTTAAGAAAGTTTATCGAGAATGTCATGTTAATTGAAAGACTTTGTATATTTTACTGCTCAAATATTATTATTCTGCGAATTTTACTTTCTATACCAATTTTTGTAAAGCATCATTTTGTTAAAAAATGTGTAGAAGTTAAAAAATCAGATGGAGAAACGTGCAAAACAAAGACTTCAATAGTCAAAATTTACGAAATAATAATAGTTGCATGATAAAATGTACAATTAAGTCCAACTGAAACATAGTAATAGTATTACGCTGCTTAATAACAATCTTTCTATGACAAATGACTCTGCCAAACATCATAGTAACTAAGTTGCTTGATAAGGTCAATCAATGACAAAGTTTCATGATTTATTTTACCGTCAATTCAAACATATTTTACCCATATCAGTGATCATTAAATAATAAATATTAAACAATTTTTATCAGTCCATATTACGAAACAATATTTAAAAAAACTTGGAGGGTTTGAAAATGATTATGATCAAACAAACGAATTGAAGTGCTCAGCATTTGGAAGAGACCTTTCAAAACTGAACGTGAATGAATTTTACCTGGTAGTGCATCACATCTGCGTTGAAAATATTTTTCTGATCCTTACAAGTACAGTACTGATGTACTGATGAAATGTGAGACTAATGTAGATGCACTGAGATTCAACATTTAAAGATTTTCTTATCTTCCAGGATTTTACTACCGGGAAAAGCATATCTGTAACAATTTAAATTTATTAAGTATTCAGAAATAAAAGATTATTGCTAAAAGCCTCCCTATTTCTAACACTGCCATCAAAATGCTAAATCATGAAAGTAAATACATTTATTGAACTTTTAACAATACAAGGCATGCTCATTGGTTGAAAAATTATCACTAGTTAAATTAGTGACATTAAATACAACCATCCCTTAAAAAATTTATGAAATAGAAGTTAAATGTATGGCATTAATAATTAGGCTTAATCAACTTTACTACTTTTATTGGTCTTGATGAACTATATGTTAGTTTTTCTTATATGGGAGGACGAGGTAGTATTCAATTACTTCCATCAATGAAACAAACAAATTTCTCAAACTCATCCTTGCAGGAGAAAGGCTATTAGATGAGTTTACAGAATGCCAACCCATTCAGTACGTAATCTAAGTATGGAGAAATAACCAAATCAAACCAGAATGAAGAAATGTTTCAAATTAACATGAAAACAAAATACATTTATGAACCGCCCAAATCAGTACACCTTATTATGTCTCTCACTACAATCGGTAAGAAAATTTTCTTTATTTCACATTATATACTGTCAATTCCCCACTATGCTCTTGCAAGGGATACTCTGTGCAAATATTATAACATGAAAAAGAATTTAAACTGAAACAAGATCAGGAAATTCATACTGAAGTCAGATAAAATACCGATACATGCTGTATTATGGTAAAGTGGAGACAGTTTCATATCCCTCTGCCTCAATAGCTTCTACCATTGATAAGTCACCTGTTCTTGCAATTTTCCCTTTGTCCTGATTTTTTTGAGAAAAAAAAAATCCATTCATATTATTTCACACACAGCTTACAGCTTGCAGCATAGACATAATACATATATACACATTCAGTTTCTCATACAAGGTCTAAAACTGCTTCCTAAGAAAGATAAACAATATTCTATCAGAAGGCAAGTAAATATCTATTAACTTGCCAACTTAAACAAGATATAAATCAAATATTTAACAACATGCTCTTAACTACCAAAATACCAAAGGTCACAACTATTTAACAAAATATTTTTCTAAAGTGTCAAGAGTTATCAGTAGCATGCTATAACGGATCCTAGAGGCTATATGCACTACCATAGCATTGCACTTTCTGTAGCAGTGGTATAGCAAGGTTATGCTGAAGCTGTCCAAAATCCTGAGATTGCCCACCAAAATTAACATTAGAAGGTAATTTGTGGAGGAGGTAATTTTAGGTAAAAAAGGGATTTCAGCCTACAGAAATTCCTTTCAAAGTTCATGATTACCATGATTCACTTAACTCCTCCCTCCTCTCTCGTGTCGTGACTACTTCACAACTTCTGTTTGATCCTCTGGCGACTTCCAGGCAACCCAAGATGAAGCTTATTTGACATCTAGTTCTCACTCTTAGTTCCAGATTTCTCTAGTTTTCATTGTTCTCTTATTCTTATCCATCTCTGTTTTCAGTGTTACTGTCACACAACTGAGTTCCTTTATCTGTTTTCTCTAGTTCCCTTTGCTCCATCAGTCCATGTTCTCCGTTTATTGACTCTATAGTCTAAGTCTCAAGTTCTATTGTCATCAATCACCCACAGACCCAAACTAATTGTAGCAGTAGCAACCGGAATCTAAAACAGTAGAATAGGCTAGCACACACACAAAGATAATAATATAACAAGATTCAGCAATGTTCCTATGTCCTTGGAAACAAAGCAGTTGTCTTTCAACTGTTGATTAGAAATAGGGTTATTTATAATCGCTCCAACATCTACCCACCCATAGATATGAGTCGTGCACAACACTAGAGCACTCTCTTTTTCTCTATCTATTTAGTTACTCACAGCATCCTTCGTTACTATTTTACTCAAGGTTTTCTTAAAAGCTAAAACATATAGCTTAATAACGAGCATGTCTAGATACTTTAGTACCTTCTAATATTTGATCATTTGTATTTATATAAACTGTATAAAATATTTCAAACTAGTCATTATCCCAGTAAGCCCTATATTGTAAATTATTCAGTTTCATCCGCTATCCTGGGATTGTTTACAATGCCAGTGTCCCAATAAAAAGGGAAAAATAATGTGATAGAACTAGCATCATGATTCCAATAACGAAAAGTGAAAACCCATGCATAACACGTATTCCAACTCCAAAACTTGCAATGACAATGAAGATGATTAGTAAATCTATAAGTTACCATAACATGGACATGTGTAGGATTCAGAAGATCCAGAATCCGTCTATAATGAGTTATCATCAACAAAGAATTTTGTGGGGTGAGAATCCGATTAACAGCATTGGCAACATCCCTGAGCGCATCAACATCCAACCCGGAGTCAATCTCATCCAAAATAGCCAAATCCGCCCCCAAAACCGCAAGCTGCAAGATTTCATTGCGCTTGCGTTCACCGCCACTAAACCCTTCATTCACATTCCTATTGAGAAAATCAGGCTTCATATTAACAAGCTGAAGCTTCTCCATCAAGTAAGAAAAACACTGCACCGCAAAACAATCACAAACATAACATGTAATATCAACAACCAACCTCATAACAACATATGACAAACACAGAGTACTATTCGGATAAACTTCTTCACAAACACTCAAATTAAATGACTTAAAGTTAAAATCAACTTATGCACTTCATCTTTTACAGTACCTCGAGTGGACCAAGCTCAGGTAGACCAAGCTTTTTCCTACGAGCATTGTAGGCCATGACAAGAAACTCATCGTTGGAAACACCAGGAATCTCAACAGGGGATTGGAAACTCATGAAGAGGCCCGAAAGAGACCTTTCTTCGGGTTCCATTTCAAGCAAATTCTCCCCTTTGAATGCTACACTGCCTCCAGTAACTTCATAATCCGGGTGCCCCACCAGAACCTGCACATTGTTCAATTAGCATCATCACATTTCAACACTAAAAAATCCTTTTTTTTCAATTGAATGAAAGAGGGTAGGGCAGATGAGCAACCTTGGCGAAAGTGCTTTTGCCAGAGCCGTTTTTTCCCATGATGGCGTGGACCTCTCCTTGGTTAACGGTGAGGTTAACGCCGTGGAGAATCTCGACGTTGGACTCGACGATCTTGGCTCTAAGGTCATTGACTTGGAGGAGGGGACTGGAGGCAGCGGCCACGCAAACACGGTGGTTGAAGCGGCGGAGGGTGGGGAAAGTGGGTTTGGTGGATGGTGGAAGAGGGACGAGGGAGGGAGAACAATGGGTTGGTAGGGATAAAGCCATGGCTGCACTCGAAAACAGAGAATCAAACTCCCCAAACCCTTTTACCACCCACTGCTTGTTTTTTTCGGAGAACTCATTCCTCCCATTTTTATTTTATTTTATTTTCCTCGCAACTTCACTCCAAGTAAAAGGTTTATTAAATACATTGTTGGCTTAATAACTTTTTTTTTACCCTATTTATTGTTTAATAAGCATGTTAGTTTCATAATTATTAATAAATTTTAATTGATGGGTGTGTTAAAAAAAAAATATTTAAATATATGTGGTCTTACCTACCTAACTGTTATTTTGGGCTTTTGGCTACAACATCCATAAAATTGGGTTTGATCTGGTTTTAGACTACTGGATATTGAGTATGAGTTTTTACTTTTTTTGTTGGGTCATGATCAACTCTCGGCTTAGGATTGTTTTCAGGTAAGTAGGTGTATTTGCAAGAGTTACCATGATAAAGTTAGAATCAATTTGTTTAGTTATCAGATAAAAATTACTCTATTTATCGTAGATAATCTATTTATAGTACTCACTTATTGAGTTTTGACTTAATTGAACTTTTACTCTTCACACCTTGTAATTATTAAATATACTCTAAATTTTTTTTTTATATAATATTTTCTTATATCTTATTATTTATTTATTTTAGTTTAGCTTTTATCATTTAACTATCTTTCGGTATAACTAGTGCAATATGTTTTTGACCCTTTTGTTAATTTTTTCTAGGTGAGTTTCATCTTCCTTAAAAAGTGTGTAGTGCAAATCAACCTAATCTATTTGTTGATAAAATTTCTTTTCAAAATACCTTATTTGGCATGACTTAAGTGTATCTTCAAAAGTTCAGGATAATTTAACATTAATATTGAGATTAATATATACATATATAATATTAGGTTTAACTCGTTAGGTTTATATGATATAAACATCATTATGATAATTTATTTTAGAAACATTTTATAATAAAACATCTAAATATTTATTTGTGTTTTTTAAATCAGCTAATTTAGTAGACTTAAAATAACCTTCTCGGTAACACAAATTTTAATAAAAGGAGTGACTTAATATTTATAAAAGACCGCATCAAAAATTTATACAAGTATAACATTTGAGTGTGTTTTTAAGATTAATATTAAACTAAGAGTTACAGTCTAATAAAAGATTAATTCATCAATACACATACATGATATCTATTTCCATAGGTTAATACATGTTTGAAAACATTTTCATTTAATTATAACTATATATATATAATACTTATCAATTTTTAAATATATTAATTTCATTATACAAAAGTCTCTGTTATATATATATATTTTTTTAAAAATATCAACTTAAGAAAATATAGTCACTTCAACATGAATTTCTTTTTAGTTATCAAATCATTATTTCGAAGAAAATCATGGTCGATTGAATGATCATAATGTCATACGAAGAGTGAAAGTTATCTCAAACTCTTAAAAGTTTTTTTTTTTTTTTTTAAATCCTTTTTAAATGAAAAATATAAAAAAAAAAATTTTGGATAATCTTCTACAATAATCAATTCAATTTACATTTTAACATAAGACTCGATAATAAAGGCAAGCCTTCTATCTCTAACCTAATTTATATAAAACTTCAATTATCTAATTTAGAGATGTTTTAATAATCTTATGTTTAATAGATACAAATAATCTATAGTTAAAATACATTACTCCAAATCTCAAAAATGTGTTATCATTATATTACAAGACTTTATATTATCATATTTGGGACTATCTTACCTAACGATTATGAAATTATAATAATAGACAAAATATTTTTAAATAATAATCTTTTAGAATAAATAACTAAAAATTAATATTTTAATTTATATAATTGACTTAACCTAAAAGTTTTTTCATTATTAGTTTTAAAATCATTTATAATAAATAGAATTCTCACCTAACTAATTAAGTGACAATGTAAACTACTCTTATTTATTTTAGGAATGAATCATAATTAAATTCATTTTGCATAATATATTTTTTTTATAAAAATAAACTAATCTTGATGTAAAAGAACTTATACATATTTTTCAAGTTAAATAAAGTAAAAACATAACATTTATGACATGGATACAATATATTGTTTCAATAACTATAGGTGTTAAGAATCAAAATTTGAATTAAAAATATTATATCAACTTGAGTGACAAGAGAAAGCAAATTCATACTATTAAAATAACTCATAGTGTTCTGATTCATTCCATAATCTTTTATATAACTTTGTTTCGAAGTTATTAATTTAAATATCTCTAGTGTCAAAGAAGTCAATGTAAGAAGAAAGAAGATGTGTGTTATGTGTATTTACATCACTTCAGGTATAGTAAATATATATTAGGGAGACTAGACTTTTTCTCTCCAAATTATAATTTTTAGGCAGATCCATTCATCATGAGATTCTATCATTATTAAATTAATCACATATAATTGAGTACAGTATCGTACAATATTGCATACAATTGCGTATAATTTGATAATTATTACTTACTTAATACTTCCCGTCAAGTTGAAGTGGGTATGGATTATCCGACTTATAATTTTTATCGCACTGACAGTCTATCTCAATGTTTTTGTGAGTTCATGAAATATTGAGTTTGCTGCTATATGTAATGTTGTTTGATTGTCACAAAAAAAGTTGAGGTGATAAGTTACATGACACCTTTAAATCATGCAACAGATATCGCAACCAAACTATCATGATCTTGACACGTTTGTCTGTTTTTTTTTTACTTCCATGGGATAATAGAAGAACCAACAAAAATGCAATACTGATCTCCGAGTTGTCTGACAACCTCCCCAGTCTGAGTTGCAATAAGTTGTCAATGTCAGATGGTTTTCGGAACACCGGGACTCGAATTGCGGCATCAATGAGGTTTCCGTGGATCTGTATATTTCCGTGAAGTATATCAGTCGTCCCCCACGAGTCGCCTCTATTTGATTGAATCACTTAATAACTCCCCATCGTCTGGTGTGAGTTTTAGGTATTGCTTATGAAATATCAAGCGCATATTTTGTTAGTGACATGTAAATATCAACTTTGGGAAAATTAAATCCCTAAAAAATATTTTTTAAGTGTCCAACATCTCTAATGCGAAATTGTTGTAATAGATAATTTTGAGACGTTGAGTTTCTGTCAGATCATTTCCTATCAAAATAATATCATCAAAGAAGATGTGTTTATTCTCTCTTATGTATGTATTTACATAAGTTCTTCCTCTTTAGGAAATATATACCAGTGCAAGAGAGACAAAACTTTCTCTCTCCAACTTACAATGTAATTAGGCAGATTCACCCATCATAATATTAATATTGTATCATTATTAAATTAATTGCATATAATTGGGTACAGTATAGGACAATACTATCGTACAACATAGAGTACGATATCGTACAATACAATAATTACATATAATTTGATAATTATTATTTCTTTAATAGTCGATATGTACAATTAATTGTTTTACTAATTATTTAATAATTTCATAATTCATTTATAAGTTGTTTGAGGAAGAATCAGGAGATTAATTTCTGATATTTTAAATGAATATTTGTTGTTTTTACATGTAAATTGTCAGAATGAATAGTGTATAGATTCTTATAAGATTGCATTAATAACCTATAGTACCATGGTATTTCATATTTCCCTTTCACTTGAGTTGGCTTATATATATATTTTTAAATTTAAAGTTTGTATATCTTAAATTTAAGCGAAATTTGATATTTTCTAACCTAAAATAAACTATAACAATTTAATGTCCGTTAGTATATTCTAAACATAGTATATTCTAAACATTTATTTCATAAATATAATATAATTTACAAGTGTTCAACTTGATAACAAACGTACGTAAAACTAAAAATTAAAAAATGTAATATTTTATCAGAGAGGAACAGCCACGTGGTTAAACATGCATTGAAATCACGGGTTCAATTGACTAACTGGATAAAAAAAAAAAAAATTGTGAAAAGGAGAAATAGAAAGCACAGAAGCAACACGCAATTAGTATAGTCCCTAAAGTTTGTACCAGGAGACAACTATTTAAGCACAACCACACATATGAGAGGAGGGTTCCACTCGAGGTGGGACCAATGCTTAAATCAGATATATGAGATATTTCATTTCTAACTAAATGGTATTTTAATTTTAATTGGAAGAAAATAAATGAATTGGTTTTCTAGAAGAATGAATGAAGGAGTAAAAGAGTAATTGGAGATATATAATTGAGTGCTAAGTTTGCGATATTTATATTTCTGCTATTTAATATGTGTTTAGAAAAAGCGACGCTTATTTTGTTTCAGACAAAGTTTTGTTGCAAACCAAAAAACTACCACTAGCTTTCCTCCATACGAATAAGGGAGGAGAGAGAAGGAGCGAGGGGACACAGACACAAAGGGAAGGAAAAAGCAACGAAAAAAAGGTTCAGATTCGATCTCTTGTTTTGTTTCTTCCATCTATATTCGTTTTTTTGCTTTCGGCTGATGCATCCCGTCAAACTCGTTTTTTTCTTCTTACCATCTTCATTTTTCGCGCTTTGTTACTCCTCAATTCTCTCGTTTTATACAGGATCTCAGGTGGGTTCTCGTTATTTCTCAATTTGTATTTATTTTGAATCTGCGTACGCTATCGAAGATTCGTTCTAACTCTTAGTTTCATTTCGGCAAAGCTGCATTTTTGTGGTTGCCATGAGCTAGATCAGGGATATGTTAATGCCCCAATTCTTAATTTTCATGTTTTCCATATGGGTTTTGCATGTAAATTGTTGTTTAATTTGGTTGGGGGTGGCAATTGAACATTTTTCTTTGCATTTGTGAAGCATAATTTTCTCCGTAATGTTAGAGGGAATTGGTCATGGGGAGTGTAAATGTTAGGAGGAATTTTGTGAGAATAAAATGGATTTGATTCTGTTTTGACACGATGGTTGGTTGCAGGTCTGTGCCTCCTCATAATAACAAATTCTGAGAAAAAAAAGGAAAAAGAAGTAAATAAAAAAAGGACATGGATTACGAAAACAACAGTTGGATTTGGGAGGGGGTAAACTACTACCCCCGTGTGTTTGGTGGTCTAATGGTTACAGCAGCCTTGCTGGGCTTGTCAAGCAGCTACTTTGGTGGGATTGGTGTTCCTTATTTGTCACTGCCATGTTCTTGGTCTAATTTGGGGATTTTCCACAAGAAGAAATCGGGGAAGAGGCGCATTCGGGTTTACATGGATGGATGTTTTGATCTGATGCATTATGGCCATGCCAATGCTCTCAGACAAGCGAAGGCTCTAGGAGATGAATTGGTTGTGGGTCTTGTGAGTGATGAGGAGATCGCTGCCACTAAAGGACCACCCGTTTTGTCTATGTCTGAGAGGTATAAAATTTGATGTTGTATAGTCTTTTCAATTCTCAAAGTGATGTATTCGTGCCTCTGCTTTTGTATTGGTGATTCTGAAAACTGAATTATGGATTATCTTCCAGGCTGGTCCTTGTCAGTGGATTGAAATGGGTGGATGAGGTCATAACTGATGCTCCTTATGCAATCACTGAGCAATTCTTGAATCGTCTCTTTCATGAATACAAAATTGACTATGTCATACACGGTGATGATCCGTGCCTGCTTCCAGACGGAACAGATGCATATGCTGCAGCAAAGAAAGCTGGTCGTTACAAGCAAATTAAGCGTACTGAAGGAGTTTCCAGTACAGATATCGTAGGTACTAAGCTTCTATTCATATCATATCAACATTCATCCACGAGTTCTATAAACTATGACATCATCTGCTGAGGGGAAATAGGCTTGCAGGAAAAATCTGGTGTGATATGTGTGTGTCTGAAGTTGTTGTTCTTTAGATGAAAAATATTGCTGCTGAAGTTCTCTAATGTTGGGGCTTGAACGATTTTCATAAATCATTAAGCTAATAATATGTATTGGATTTAACAATGCTTTTTATACAGGAAGAATACTGTCTTCTTTAAGAAATGAAAAAAGTTGTGAAGATCATAACGGGTGTGAGGTAAAACCTCAAGAAGAAGACCAGTCAAAGGCTTCCCACATAGCCCAATTTCTACCAACTTCCCGACGTATTGTGCAGTTTTCAAATGGCAAGGTATTTTTGGTTGCCTGTGTCATGTCTATTCTTTCAAAGAACACATTTGTTTCACAATTTTCTCTGGTGATTTTTAGTTGAAAATATTCCTGCTGTTTCTTTAAAAGCTACACTAAACCATACCAAGATTTACATGGATTTACTTAATGCAACAAAAATTATTTAAATTACTTGACAATGAAAGGGTTCAAGTTGGAGGCAATTTGTCTTTTTTGTTACAGTCTGCAGAACTTTTTTATGTGATTTATTCATTGTCACTCCATCTTATTTTAGGGTCCTGGACCAAATGCACGTATTGTATACATTGACGGGGCATTTGATCTCTTCCACGCAGGCCATGTTGAGGTACAGATAAATATTTTATTGGTTGTAATGTATTATCATCTCAGTTGACTGCTGAAGCTCATGACATGTTCAATCATGCTGGTGCCATTTTATTTATTTGTTGTCTTATTTATTTTCCGTGTTCTTTCAGATACTTAAGAGGGCTAGGGAGCTTGGAGATTTTCTTCTAGTTGGAATCCACTCAGATGAGACCGTGAGGTATATATTTACTATTGAATACGAGTATTATCCTGGTGACGGTGTTAATGATCGATAAGAAACTAACAACTTTTCTGCAGTGAGCATAGAGGAAATCACTATCCAATCATGCATCTGCATGAGCGTAGCCTTAGTGTGTTAGCTTGTCGTTATGTTGATGAAGTTATCATTGGTTCACCATGGGAAATTACAAAGGACATGGTAAGTCTCTCATTCTACGTTTTCTGGATCTGATTTAAGTAGTTTTACCATTTCTTTCTGAAATTGTTCTTGATGCATTGACTTGTGGTTTCGTGAAACTTCCTTTGTATTCTTCTAAAACACATACACTACTGCAAATACAAATTTTTTGGTAATTTGAACCAACTGGATATTTTCATTATCATGAGGTCTATTTTTTTTAACACATTCATAGCTGCATCTGAAGAGTTGTTGCACATAATTTGAATTTATTGTATATTTTCATTATGACGATGTTTATTTTGGAATCAAACAGATAACCACTTTCAATATCTCACTAGTTGTGCATGGTACTGTTGCTGAGAAGTCATTAAATGTAAGTCTGCCGCAGTTTCCAGTTCTCACTTGGGATACGATATCGTTTTCCTATTTTCACATATTACTGAACAAGTTTTAACATGCAGTGTGAACAAGATCCATATGAAGTCCCTAAGATCATGGGAATATTCCGTTTACTGGAAAGCCCAAAAGATATTACTACTGCTACTGTAGCCCAAAGGATAATGGCTAATCATGAAGCTTACGTGGTAATTTCTTCAATACAAATTTTTATTTCCATTTTTGCTTCTCAATATTTGACTAACCTTCAATATTTTTATGACATAGTTAATCGGTTATTCTAATACATTAGGCCACTATTGAATTTGTCAAAGGTGCTGTTAGTTTTATAATTCTTCACAAGTGCATAGTTTCACCTCTCAAAGTAAAAATTCATTAAAAAACTATTTCACATTCCTGAATTGTACTCCAGTTGATGGGGTCTGACGTGAACCAGCCAAGAGTCATGCACATACTACTGAAGCATTTGAAATTGAATCTGTTATATGTGTGTTGAGATAAACTTGTAGTGGGTTTTGTATTAACAGGCTCATGGTTTTATCAGTTCCTATATTTTGACTAAAGAAGTTCACCTATTGGAGCTTTTTTCCCTTTTGCTTTTCCTTTTCAAAATTATGATAGATGTTTCATCCTCTAATATCTGCCTTGTATTCTTGTCTGATGCAGAAACGCAATGCTAAGAAAGCTAGGAGTGAGCAGAGATACTATGAAGAGAAAAAATTTGTCTCTGGAGACTAGATTGTGTATAGAATGTGATCTTGCACGTTAGTTTGGTACTGCTCTTAAAGCTTGGCCCTGTCACAAAAATGCTACATACAGCATGAATCCATACTTTGTGAAGGACAAATACTGCAGAGTGTGTATGACGTAGGAGTGGCCATAACTCAGGAATACCGATGTACTTTAATGCCCTGATGTTTTGTTTTGTTTTTTTTTTTTTTCCAGCTGAAAGCCATCCATGTGGTTTGTTCACTAGTTTTATGCCATTTGGTTTTTCTGTGGTTTTGGTGTTTTTAGTGTACCCAATTGCAGATTCCTTACTCTGATAGTAGTATATTGTGACTATCAGAAGTTATACGCATCACTAATGGCTTTCTTTATTTATTTCTACTCTGCAGAGTTATTTGATTTGAATGTGGAAAACCTGTTCCATTATTTTTTATACATGAACCAATAAAAGGAAATGACAGCAGCTTATTTTTTTTTATTTTTTTTATATCTGTACAGTTCTTAGGGGCTTAAGTATGGGTATTTAGCAAGTCTATATCAGAAAACCTGTTTGATATTATGTAAAAATATTACAATAACTAAGGAAACTGATAAATTCTCCTAAAATTTAGAGAAATATTTGAGTGAATATTTTCCTATTGTAAAATGGCAATAATTTTTTTTACTAAAATGACATTTATTATAAAATGGATAGGGCATTAGTCGATTTAATTTCTGATTTAAAAGGTAATTCCAATTTTGGCGGTTGTTATTAGTTTAGTGAAGTCTATTACAATAGTTTTTCTGTGTGGTAACTACAATATGTTAAATAAATCCTTAACAATTAATATTATTGTATAATTCAGTTTAATCTTTGAAGTTGCTATTTATTGTTAGTTTGATCCTTAATTTAATCGCCATCAGTTAACTTGATGTTTAGCATAAAAAACTAAATTGAGTATACCTTAAAACTTGAACCAAAATTCTAGTTCAAAACCGTTTTAATTTTACACAGTTAAAGTTAGTTTCTGTCTACGTTATGCAAAGAATTAGAATATAAAAATAATTTTTAATAGGAACAAAATAAAAGTAGTGATGAAACTAATGGAGTGGCTTAATAAATGCACTTAGATCAGATTACAAAAAGGAAGACCTTACCATAAAAAAATTAGAAACGGAAGAAATATAATTTCTTTATTACTGATTGAATGTATATGTACACAAATGACCTATTTAACTCCCTTTACTAACACAATTAACTACTATAATAGGTTAACAAATATATATGAACTCATTAATCTGCTTTTTAGGGAGATCTCTAATTAAAACTCTTCAGAAAGAATAATAATAATGACAATCATATTATCAATAAATAATGACAGCGGTGGCCAAATGATGATAAAAAGATAATAATAGTGATAAAAACAATAACAACCATAACTAATTGTAAAGGCAAAGGCAGTAAAAATAAACATAGGACAAAACTAGAAAGAACAAATTATAATTGAACAGTAGTCTTTACATTCTATCAATAAAGATCTCGATACATATAATAAGATAACAACTTAATAGGATAATTAGTGTTTATAATCTATCAATAAAGATCTCGATACATATAATAAAATAACAATTCAATGAAATAAAGATGATTATTTGATAAATATTTGGTGAATAACACAATAATAAGCTATAATGGTGACAATAATAACCACGATAATGATACAATAATAATAAACTTGTAACAATAATATTAATAAAAAATAATGATAAAAAAATCATGACAAGTAGTTATTACCATGACGTGGATAACCAAAATGATAAAACTAATAATACTGCCAATAATATGAATTGTAGTGTGACAGTAGTAGTAGCAATAATACGATAAAAATAGCAATACGAAGGCTCCTATTACATATTCTATCTACTATGGCCTTCTAATCTAGCTCTTCTTTAAAATAAAAACATACACCTTGTTAAGAAATATGGTAGAAAATTATATCTTTCTATAATTGAGATCATTTTTAAGATAAATATTCTAATTTTAGTAATAACAAAAATAGTATAAGCAATTAGATATAAATTGTCAAAAGAAAAGTTCAGATATTACAAATTAAGGAGATAAAGTTAAAATAATTACAATAATTAAAATAGCCAATTTTAATTATATTCTATTTTCAGAAATTTAAATCTTAAAATTATAGTTTCAATTATTTCTATTTAAAATCTCAACGGAATATAAGTCTTGATATAAAAAGATATTCATATTTAACGAAGTTAGAAATAAAACAAAACCTAAAAATCAAGAAGCAGAGTAACCAATAATAAATTTTTTCCAAACCCTAAAATACTTTAACTTGTTGATTCACAGTCATCGTTACTTCATCGTCGATCTTGTGGTTTACAGTTTACACACTAAAGATCATCCCTTCGCCAGCAATTGGAAATTGGAAAAAAGAAACGCAATTCATAGAAGTGGCGACAAAAAACATTATACACATTCATTTTCCTTTCTTTGCGACACTTGAATGGCCTCTTGCAGAAGATGAGAGAGTTTCCCATAGGGCAAAAGAAAACTACAACTAACGGGTTCAGTCTAGTCTACTAACCCTTATCCTAAATACGGGAAAAACTTGCTTAACATCAAAGAAGATAGTAAGTGGTATAAAGATAGTAAGTGGTATGTAACAAACAAATCTCAGCGGGTCCAAGTGATGGGAGTTGAGGTGTTGTGAGGAAGGTGAGGAAACAAGCAGTGTTGCTGGAATCCCTCTGTTATTCCAGAGTGTGTTGTTGGGTAGTGAATGTTTGATGTGAAAGTTTTAGGGTCAATGCCAGTGTCACCTTCTTGTTCAATATCCATCATCATAGAACCCACACCTTCTTCCATTTCATCAGCTTCCATCAACTCGGTATTTGAGTCGTCAATATCATGAACAGAGGAGGACTGGTAAGAAGGAGAAGGTACCCAAGGCACGAGAGCCAATTCATCATTAACCTTATCACGTGACTGTAACCCTGTCACAAAGCCATCACCCAGTTTGGACAAGAGATATTGGTCTGCAATAATATTAACAATAATTTGATCAGTTATCAATTAGATTGATGATATCTCAAATAAGAACACTAGCAAATAAAATGGCAAATGTAAATTAGATCGATTGTGTTTTAGGTTTGACATCCTCAATTTACAGTCAACGTTAGTCTTAACCTCTACATTTTCAAAACGACAAAAAATTTGATACTCATGTACCTCCCTGATAAGAAACTAGGTCGCGATCTTCAATGCACTTAATTCGAGCTGAGGATGCAATTAAATTTAAATTTCAAACAATTCCGATTGAAAGACAACGGTAAGAAAGAAAAAATGCATTCGATAACCTCTGGCTAAAAGGATTTACGTATGAGTCATAATGGGTGAACTTCGTCTCTTAATCTAGCATCCTAAGTATCATAAAGAGGAACGAAAATCATCTATTATAAAATTGCGAGCACTAAAATCATTATTATCAAAAACCTAAAACGAGTTTTAATTGAGAATTGAAAAACCTAAAACACATTTTATCGAACTAAATCAACGGAAGAAAACACTTACTGTTCGTAATTCCATTGATAAGGTCAGAATCGACGGTGAATGAGAAAGCGGAAGGGGAATGAGCGACAGGTTTGAAAAGAACGAGAGCTCTCTCATCGTTAGGAGACGGAGACGGCGACGGCGACGGTAACGGTTCGTCTTCTTCGACAATTGGCGGCAACTCGGCATCCTGAAACGATGCAAACGGAATCGATTAGTTAAAAAAAAAGTTAGGTTAGTTGCAAATGGCGAAAAATTGAGAGAGGAAGCACTAACGAGACGGCGAATCTTGGTGGCGGGAGAACAGAGAGGGAAATCATCGTTTACTTCACCGACGCATCCTTTCCTCTTCAAGAATCTGTGTAGCGCCATGGAGATGTGAAGCTAAGGAACGAAACCAACGAGTAGAATTAGCGACGAAGATTATTGTGCAAGGTAGTGGGATTTTGGGTTTGTTGTGTTATGGTTTGGTGAAGAAGGGAGGGAGTGGTATTTATGGAGTGGGGTCTAGATTTTTCTGGAATTCTTCAGTGTTTACCTTTACATTCCTAAACCCTCCACACCTGACACCACTTCTCAATCCACGTGTCATGATCCTTCTTAATTTTATATATTTATTTTCCTGTTAGATAAAAAGTTAAATAATATTTGAACTGAAAATGATTATTTCATTTAAAATATTTACTTTCTAAATTTATTATAATCTCCAAAAATTATTAAATATTCAAAGAATAAAAACTAAATTTTAAAAATACACCAATTATCATGTTTTTTTTAGGAACCCGTCATCGTCTTAAGCGTATAATTATCACTGTATTGATGATTGAGAATCTTAAAAAATTATTATGATAATTAAGTTATTTTATTACGTGATAACTGGTTTTTTTTAAAAGGCATTTCTACTAAAATTTTAGTTATTTGATGAATAAACAAGGTTTTAATTTTAATTTTGAAAATGTTTTATAGTCTTTCATTCTGAATCAGGGACGTAAGATGATTTATTCTCGCTGTCACGTCATACATGCCTATATAATTTTTATATTTTAACTTGATCGTCGATTAATAAAATATATCAGTGATTTTAAAGTAAAAAGATATTAAATTGCAAGGAGTACTTTTTTAAAAAAAATCAAAATTGTATTTAATTATTTTTAATAAGAATACACAGTTTTTAAGTTTCTTGAACAGAAAAGAAAATCACGGATATTTTTTATTGAATTTTCCATCGTACATTCATATTAATATTAGATAAGAGACGTTAACAAAATGTTTACAATGAAGAAGAGAAAAAAAGGAAAAGATGATAGCATTGTTTTTGCTGAATTTAAACAAAAGATAATGACTAATATGGGTGGTGTTATTTTCATCTAATACTTGAATAACCTCATTATACGATACGACTTTACTACGCTAATAAAAAAAATTAGTAAATATGTTGTTCTAAATATTTTACTATAACTAATTAAAGTTTATAATTTTTAACAAATTTTGGTGAATAAAAAAAAAGCAAAATATGCGTTGATATGTTCTTTTCTTTTCTTTTCTGCAGACACCATCTTCGTTCTCGAGTACGCATTAGGTAATTCCTTGGCATTGATAATTACCAAATGCCCATGACTAATTTTTTCTATTTGCTGTATCTAGTGTCTTGAATCACTTTAATATACTTTCACTTTTTTTCAAACTTGGACAACTCACAATTGTTGATAAAAAAAATTCAAAGAGAATGACGTCGTTGGGTCAAATATCTTACCATTAAACTTCTCTCTTTTTTCATAATTTTGAATACTATCCATGTTTTTATTTTGTACTTTTCAATGCTACAAGTCTGGATATCAACACACGCCACCTAAAACAATAAGGCAAAATAAAAACCATGATGCCTTGCCCCATTAAATTTACTATTTTATCAACATATCTCAACCTTCTCATGGAAAGACACTCGTCAATTGTTACCCTGTGTTGATGTGGCTTTACATGAAATAATATGCAACTCATGCTTCAGAAGTTATATATTAGAACATTTAATGGAGATCTTGGACACATTGCGTGTAATCGTTTTAGAGATTAAAAGGACAATTAACAATAAAAAAAGGGAGGCCAATTTAGAGCCAATGACATGCCTTTACACTTTGGGCACTGTGGGTGAAAGGCATTACAAAAGCATGGAGCAAACTCACTCAAATATATTGCACTTTTCCATCATCGTATAATTACACCACTAACAGCTTTTTCTTCTCCTTATTGTTTCCTTTCCTTTGTAAACTGAAGAAAATTTTGGATGCATGCTTTATTCTTTATGTACCGAACGAACGATTTCTTTTATGGTTATACTAGGAACAGAAATATATTTAGAAGCTGATAATAATAAGGAAACAGGACTCTCAAAGCTACGCATTTTGATCTGGAGTGCGCAAGAGGATAATGGAGGAATAACTAAGCATGGGATACATATTGGCGTCCAGAAAGTGAGCATACTGTTGCATAGCAATGTCTCTTCCAGGAAGGTCAGGGGTGAGGAAATCAAATGGGATAGGCTTGCTGGTATCTACAAGAGGTTCCCATCTGTATCCAGGACGCTCTGGCAATGTAATTGTGAAGGGTAAATGACTCATATTGAAAGCAACGTAAATCTCTCCCTTCACCGAGTCTACCTGGATTCGAGTTCATGCCAAAAAAGGGTATTAGTCACTAGTGAAGTATCCAATAAAAGAACGTATAGGATTTAACATTCTCGTTAAGACAATTACTAGTAAATGAAAAAACTGAGATTAAAAGTTCTACTGATGCTAATCTGAGCATGACATTGACAGCTTTGTATGAGGGTATTGGTTTAAGTCCAGGAGCAGCTCAGCCTATATTTTATACCGCGAGGCAATATACCACATTCGATTATTTGGACTTTCAAAATCAAAATTGGGGCTAAGAATAAATTCTTCTACACGTGTTCAAATAGGAACCAGAGAAGTAGCAAACAATCATACAGGAGTTTGAAGTCAACTCGCCATATTTGTTCTGCCAGCCAATCTTAATGTTCAGAGGAGACTGCTAACCGTACATTATTTGTCCTTACAACAGAAGCACCATAATTATTCCTCAACCCAGCTAGGCAGGCACATACTGCCATTGCCAGATGCTGAGTTTTTCTGGTAGACTTCAACTCGGACTCAAGGTTTAGTTACTGGAAATACGTCCAAATTTCACATTTATAGGCCAAGGTTAAAAGAAATAGATCCTAAGATGTGATTCTTATAGCCTTTCACCAGTAACAATTCTTATACAAAGCAATATGGCCAACAAAATCATCTTACCAAGGTAAAAGCCACAAAACGGCTAGTTTCGGACCAGTCTGGCATTCCAGGAAAATGACCATGCCACTGCAGCCTCTCTGAAGTTGGGAAATCATCTAAGCCTAGCGATTCACATTCCCTGCAGGATTATAACGTTGAAATAAGAGAAAAATGCAAAAGTCCAACCAGAAAGCAATTAAGCTGAAGAAGTACTTACTGGCGAAACTTAGTCACAAGGCAACAAAATCTGAAAAAGTCTGATGAGGACTCTTCCTTTTTGTCCCATTGGAAGTAATTAAGCTGCAAAAAGGTTGAAATCAATAGGATTGAATATATGGTGGGGAGTGCATTGAAAATTCTTAGTAGATAAGAGGATCACATAATTATCATGACAATAGGTATTGTTGTTTCCGCCTTTTGTGTGTCCATATTCATCGCCCATATATATCATTGGAACTCCCTGATAAGATAAACTGAAAGTCAGTAAGCAGAATTCGGGATGCCAACATATATATAAGTAAAGAATAATTTGATCAATTAAAGGCCAACAGCATTAAACTACAGTAAGTTTACATTTTAATTGCTTCTCCATCTGCTTTATAAAAGTCATATTATATTTAAAATCCAACTAATTACCACATTCCCCAATTATTGAAGTAGCAAACAATACTTTATAGTACCCTTAAATGAGTCTTTATATGTGCTTCCACACCATATAGAGATGTACAAAGCAAAACTTATTACTAACTAACATGCAACACAAAGAAGTCCTTTCAGTCCAAAAAAATTTGAAAAAGAACTATTCTGTTAATTGGGCCTTACCTGGGAAACCATGAGAGAGAGAAACAAATTCCGCATTTGTCGTTTCCTCAATTTCTTCACTGAGGTACTGACAAACTCCCCCTCCTGCATTAGTTACAAAAATGGAATTAACATTTAATACAAAGTTCATCCATGTAACTTTACATAAATATTCTAATACTTTGAGCAAAAGTTGTTTTAAGGACCCCCATAAACAGTAAGTGTAGAAATGCATAAACATATAGGGGGTAATAGAAGAAAACTTAAAAACCCAGTAAAGGCCCTGCAGATATCAGGCAGGAAATGGGGCGAACGCAAATTTTCTGGACTTAAAGCCTAGTGCACAATCTAAACAAACTTTTATTTCAAGCAGACAGTAGCCACACTATATTTTCGTAGTAAGAAACACAATCATATAGAAAACATGATGATGGGTCAGAAGTTAGAAAACATTGTCCTATAGCAGTTAAAGGACCTCATTCATAAGCAATGGCTGATCCCCATTCCAAGGTACGGGGGCAGTTTCCCCCACAAAGCAATTTTTTTACTTTAATATATTTAATAATTTTTATATTTGTCGATTAAAAAAATTGGTGATTTTGCATTCATTAGACAATTCCTTTAAAATGAATGTAAAAAGTTATAAGAGATAAAAGAGAATAGTGTTTAATTTTACCACTTTACCTTTCTATTTCTTTTATAGTATTGACAACGCAAAAATCATACAACATTCTTATAATATGAAAATGTGTACAGGATAATTGTAATTTGTAGAAGCTTAGGTATTTAAAAAATTTATCATGTCATGACGTTATCTTATGTTGTAAAAGCTTGAAATATTATTCTATATTCTAAATTTTTACTTTGCCCCCTACTAAACGAAAAGTTATGGATCCATCACTGTTCATATGATACATACAATTAATGGAGAAAGTGGAGAAAGAAGAATCAAGAAAAGCTTTGTAGAAGGATTCTAAGCAAAGTTTAGAATGATGGGAGTACACTGGACAAGTTTGTGTCAGTGAGTATGAAATCTGTGACTTACTATGAAAGAAAGACTATATTAGCCCCATGGAGCCTTTTTATTCATTTTCTGTGAACAATTTTGACCTACATATTACAACTCATCTACATAAATCTAGTACGTCCAATTCATAACTGCTGAATATTGGGCTTTAGATCTTTCCATGGACACTGTAATATTAATGGCATTCAGGTTGCTTAAAAAATATTGAGATGAAGAACCTGCATTCATTGGAAGGAAAAGTAAAAGGAAGACACTTTAAATGCAACTCTGAAGCAGGTTTCTAAACATATACCTGTCCACAGTTCCAGCTATTATTATGATTTTCTCCATCATTATTGTCTTCTCCATTTGACAAATTATGCTTGTTGGTATAGGTCACCAAATCAGCTAGCGTGAACCCATCATGAGCACATACAAAGTTAATACTATTCCACGGTTTTCTTCCTCCTCCCTGGACCAAAGATACAAGTAATGTAATCTCCACTACAAGCAAGAAGAAGGCACAAGAAAAGAACATGGCAATAAAATACCTAAAGATACAAAATTTAGCTGAAATAAATACTAATGTCATGAGCGATAACAAAATATGTATCGAGCAAATCTGAAGACAGCCAAACAGGATGTTTTCTGTACAAATTGGGAAAAAAAACAGACCCATTGAAATAATAATGACACAATAAATCAATAGTAATTATCACAATAGTAAGAGTATATGTGGGAGTTTATATACAAAAGAAACAATTGTTGTAGTGTGTCAAATGAGACAGCAAATAAACCTGATATAAATTAGGACTCCCACAAAGGCATTCAGCAAATGCTCCAGCAAAGCCATCTGTACCCTTGATAAACTGGCGCACCGTGTCTCTATACTGCAAAACATTAGATAGTTCATAACTCATACGCATCACCACAAATACACTGTATAATTTACAATTTGTGGATCATGTATTTATTCAGAACATATGTGAGCATATTGGTTAAAGAAACATACATAAATGGAAAGCAAAGAATTAACATGGTTGGGGGGAGCTTGCAGAGGAGTGAAAGCATTTGGTTGAAGATAAACAGTTCATAGACTTTGGTTAAATTCTCAGCGTTTTAGCTTGCGTGAAGGAAATCAAGAATATTCTCATTAAATGCATACATATGACCATTTCTCCCGTTGTCCTAGTAATTGATTGTACATATTGCAGACTGGTCTGGAAAAGGAGAGAATTCATTGTAGTTTAGTGAAAAAATAATTGACCACATTTATGCCAAGTTCATAGTCCAACCTTTTATTCAAGATTGATTTGAAAAAAGCCATGCATGACACTTTTGTGTAGTTTACAGTGATCCACTCATTAAATAGCAGATCCTGTCATAAATTAAAATTCGGGAAATAAATATTGAAGACATAAATTACATACAAAGTTTAACTGCATTTCAGTGTTGACAAGTTCATATAATTTAAAACCAGGTCATTTTCAATAAAAGTGGAACCTGATGCAATTATTCTTGCAGTTTCACTTAAATAGGCTACAACAGGATGCATATAATATGATGCAATAGAACTGATGCTGTTATGATATTTGTGTCTTTTGTTATCAAGTTCTCTTTTTCCAAAAGATAGGTCTATTTCAAGCTGTGCTACTGAATGCTTTTGTTACAGCAAAATAACAGGGTTAGAATCCAACAGTTATGTTTGCACTGACCTTCCCATTCCATTCTGACCAAATACCCCAGTGAGGGAAAGTGCCAACTTGGTAGAGGCCTCCAGCATCCCAGGCTTCAGCTATAAGCTACATAAGAGAAAATTATGAAGCTTGGCCTGTTAGCTAACTGCTTCCAAATGAGTGAAAAACTAATCTAAAAAACAGATAATGATGATTGCAATCAACCAACAAAATACTAAAGCATGACCAAGTCCAGTGAATTGTGTTAGGCACACAATATAGATGAGGGTGAGGCAAGACAGTACACATCACCTAGAAGGAAACACTACTTTAAATAGCTGCCTTTAACCTGTGACATTCTAATTCAAAGGTGAGATAAGGTAATAAAGACCAACAGTTAGCACCTATTGCAAAACAAATAGCAGCTCAATCACCTAAATAATTTCTATGACCAGTTTAGCTCATCTCTTTTTAAATTACCCAATAGTATATTCGTCTATTTAAATCAATGGACTTTCACTTGTGATACAAGTTCTAAAGCTTAAGTATATTAGAGTATGTACTTAGTGTTAAGATCTTTCAATGGGGATATACCAAGGAGATTTGGTACCAATGAGCCATGAGCAAAAACCTTAAGCCAATAGGTTTGCGGATATTTTCTCCTTATATGTTGCTCTTCTTGTTCATTTTTATCCAATGTGGAACTTTTAACTCACACTTGGCTCTAACAATCTCACCCTCTAGTGTCAGTCTCTTTCACATTAGTACATTCATCTCAAGTCAGGAAGACTTTCGACACAAGAAATCCACAAACCTAGAATTTTTCACCCACTTTATATCATACTCATCTAAGTCAGTCACCAAGACGAACCAATGACTTTGATACCTATATAAGAGATCACTTAGTTATATTTTCTATGTAAATATTGTATGTACATAGCTAGAGGTGTTAGTTATTTATTGCCAACAGCTATCTCTTGTATCAATGAAATAAAACAACAGCTATCTCTTCTGTTGTAAGCAATTAGCTATAAATACACTTGTAAGCTTCCTCTTTCACAAGTTAATAAGATGAGTATAGTTCAGTTTGTTACAAACTTCTCTCTCATTCAGTTCCTTTTACATGGTATCTAGAGCTAAAAGAAATTCGGACAACTATTTTCACAAATTCGGGTTCTCTTCAAAACGTCTTATTTTCTCTCTATGGCTTCCGCATCACAATCCTTTCAAAACTTCATTATTGAGAAGCTTGATGGTTTGAATTATCTCCATTGGAGGAAACATGTTGAATCGGAGATCAAACCGGATAAGTTTTAATGATTTGTCGTAAATCTGGTAGTTCCACCATGTTATCTCATTGAAGAGGATTCCAACATTTGATCATGTTAATCTTCAGTATGTGTTGATGATATAATAATCACTAGGAGCTCCATTGCTCTAATTTAGTAGCTTAACTCCATGTAGCCTTTTCTCTCAAATAATTGGTTATCTAAATTATTTTCTTGGTCTTGAAATCAAATATTTACCTGATCATTCTATTTTGACTCAAAGTAAATGCATTTGAGACTCATCACAAAGCACGTGTGGAAAAAGTTCATTCATTTCTTTCCCTGTGGTTTCTAATAGCAAATTATCTAAATTTGGGGCTGATCTCTTTCTAGATCCTACTTTATATTGTTTAGTGCTAGGTGCTCTGCAATATCCCACTCTCAACCAGACTAGAAATCAGCTTGGTTGTTAACAAATTATACAACTTTATGGTCAAACCACTGGAATCATTGGTTTTTCAACTGAACTATACTCATATTTATATGTACAATCCCAGATAACTTACAGAAAATCCCAATTTCCAATCCAACAGGGTCCGTACTATCATTTTGGTGAAATCTGTTTATTTCTTGGAAATTACCTTAAAAATGATTCCTTCATTTCAGATGTTACTTTGGTACACTTCAAAAATTATTTTGGAAAGCATGGAATTAGGGATACATTGTATGTCCACAAACTGATAACAAACAAAGGTACACAATTGATTGAAAAAAAATTAAGTTGGAAAACCTTCACTCCACGAAGTATAGGATCGTTACTGATCAAGTCAATTAATGGTGGACTGCCTAGAGGGGTTCCAGTTGTCAGCAAGTCACCTTCTATTGGAGCACCAAATACATTAGTTGCATCCCAGAGACTGGTAACAAGCAAGGAGAGGAAATAAAAACAGTAAGATATATCAGTCTCCAGAAAATTTTTAGAAACAATGCACTATATACTACCTGCTACTCCTGGTCATAATGGAAGCAAGATCAAAGCGAAAACCATCCACATGCATTTCCGTAACCCAATATCTATTGCACAAGACAAAAAAGTAAAATCTTCAATTTAGCAACTTGTAATAAACCCAAGTAAATAACAATTGAAACAAATCTCACCAGACTGTAATAAACTGAAAGAATATAAATCATGTACTGCATAAGAGTAAAAGGTATGGCATTGTTAACCTAAATTATATAAGTGAAACGCCCATAGGCATGAAAGTCAACAATCTTTAAAGAACTGATTTTAAATCAAGAATTGAGACATATAATATACAGAAAGAGTTTTAATATTATTTATAAAAAAATCCACGAGAAATATATTTCATATTCATTGAAATCATACCTTAAGCAGTCCACTATAAACTGCCGGACAACTGGATGGCTACAATTGAATGTGTTCCCACATCCAGAATAGTTATAGAACTCCCCCTAAAAATTCATAAAAGTAGATCTACTAAATCTATTTACATTAACCGTGATATATAATTAGAATTAGAAGAAAAAAAAGCTTACAAGAAGAAATTCAAAAAAATTGAAAATATTCAGAGCTACAAAAACCTAATCTGCAAAATTAACTACAATCTATAAGAAGTAAAGACGCAGACCTTAAACAAAATTAGAGTTTTATTCATATCAGAAAAATTGGAAATAGTTTTACCAAGAATCCCCTTCTTATAATTATACTACCTTCAAGTGTAATATTTGAGTTCTTCCTCTTCCAACAACAACAAAAGCCTTTTCCAACTCGATGGGAAAGTTTTGAGTGATTACAAGGCTTGAAATTTTTTAACTGATGGGCCATTTACAGTAAATAGGAGAAGGAAAAAAGTGGAAGGGACAGTTGAATCAGCTAAGAGAGTCAAGGAGTTGGGCCTGATAATCAAGACCTACGAGTATATGAGAGAAAAAAGAAACTGGAAAAAAAAGGAGGTTGTGGAGAGAGAAAAAATAACAGCGAGAACAGGCGGCATCAGAGGAGTACAAGAAGAGGGGTTCTGCTAATGATTAAGAAGAGGAAAACTAAAGGAGGAGGAATGGAATGGCACGGTAGAGTGTTTGAGGATTACAGATGGTCCAGTAGTCTTTTGACTGACTAAGGGAATTTTCCCTGTAATTTGGCAATTATTTCATATTTTTCATAGTATATTACTGTTCTGTTTATCCAAGGAGCTGAGTTCTGCTAGAGAAATTCAGTCTTAACCCCAACTTACTAAAGGAAACAGGGAGCAAATTGAACTCACCTTGGGTGCTACCATGTAATAAATACTGTTGTCAACACCTCTGAAAGAAATAATGGGACCATCCTCATTCCCTTCAGCTGTATGATTGAAAACAACATCCATGATAACCTGAAGCAATGAAATCATAATTTCATTTAAAAATAAAAAAGAAGCAGAAAGGAGTGAATGAAAATATATATTTTTTGTAACCTCTATTCCTCGTTTGTGTGCCTCTTTGATCAGGAATTTAATTTCATTAATCCCATCACGGCCACAATTTCTTATGCCTGCAGATGAGTATCTGATCATTGGAGAGAAAAAATTGATGGTTGAATAGCCCCAAAAATTGACCCTACAGCAAAGGATAGCATTATCATATAGTTAAGATAAACACTAAGCGAAGTAAAAAAAAAAAAGAATTGTTAAAGAGCCACATATGTACCATTCAATGAAATCATGAAGTAATCAAAATAAGCTATCAGGTTGGAAAGAAAATACGATATAGAACTTCACAAGATGTGAGACATCAGGGGTTAAAAAAGCAATCTTAAAAATGAATACCAAAATATGACTACAAGTTAGGGCTACTCATGGATAAGTTATTTCAATAACTTAACCATAATCATATAATACCCAATATGACCAGTGGTTATTATAACTAAACTATAATGAAGTATGAAAATCTGGCTATATAACTAGCTAAATAACCAGGTATATATCCCTAAACCAGTTATATAGCCAGTTCTGGATATCTAACAGGTTTCAAAAAATATTTTTCATATTTAGTACATTTTCACAACTAATCATTGTTCATGTTTAATTAAAATTGATTTTAAAAGGAAAAAATTAATTATTAATTTAAGATTAAGAACTGATTTTGGAGATATAACCACTTGTCGTGTGTTAATTTTATCCCCATTTTTAATTAACTGGTTAAGTCATAACCAGTTAATTAAGCTTATAGTTATTCTTCTATAACCGATTATTAAAATCACCCCTACTAGAAGCTGACTAGAAGATTCCAATATAACCAGAAGTCAATGATAATAATAAGTATTCCATCCACAAAATAACTCCCTTACCTGTAGTCCCCTTGTACAGAATTGTAACTGGAGTATTCCAGCTCATTGAATTCATGACATGGCATTAATTCAAGACAATTTACCCCAAGTTCCTGCAAAAACAAATAAGGCCAAATGAAAACAGTTTCACTATGGATTAGCAAACATTTTATACATTCATATCTGCTTTGTGCAGTAGCGCAATATAGAGGCAAAACAAATAATGTAAAACACCAAGCTCGTGAAAAAAAAATATTGTAGATTCAACAGCATGGGAGAATAATATGGGTGATGAACCTAGATGACAGTATGCCTGTCTACCCCTGACCATGACTCCAATTCAAGTTCATTTAAAACCATGCATTGTGTTATCTTGCTGAAAAGTACGTCTATGGCTTAGATAAAGACACAATTCTTTCCTTATACCGTTGAGGATTTCATTACCATTAGTTCAGAAATGCACAATCTATTAGATTCAACAAAAAAATTTAAAAAAAAAAATACTGGACTACTTTAACATAATAAAGATTGGTATAAGTGTCACAAGGAACTCTTCAAATTATCTTAAAAAATTATCAGAAACTTCACCTTTAAGTGGTCAAGCTTCTCCACCACACCAAGATATGTACCAGGGAACTTGGTGTTGCTCGACTCATGCTTTGTGAACCCTCGCACATGCATCTCATATACAACAAGATCCTTTTGTGGATACTTCAGAGGCAAATCTCCTTCCCAATCAAACTAAACAAGTTGCACAACATGAATAAAAAGTGAAATATAATTTCCAAAAAGTTACAGTACAAACGAAAAACCATTAAAACAAATAAAGCACCTCATCATGATCAGAAGGTACCATGCCAGCCATCTGGGGCCAGCAGTTACCATTAGGCCCCAAAGCCCCAAACTCCCCTCTGCTTATTACTGCCTAGAGAAATGGGTAATATATGATTAGGTCCACTCCAATAACTAAAAAAGAAAACACAAAAAAAACATCAATAGATGGAGTTTTGTTGCCCCACTCTTCACCAGCTTTCCAATTTTACAAAATAATCAAAACAAGAAGAGTGCAAACTGCAGAGGAACTAACTTTTGCATAAGGGTCCAACACTATACGAGAAGAGTCATAGTAATGCCCCTCCAGAGGAGAAAACTTGCCATCAAATTTGTATCCATAAAGCATGTCACTAAAATCTCCTTTCAGGAAAACATGCCAGATGCCTCCAGTCTTATTTATCAACGGATCAAGAGGTACAGACTCCGTCACTCGATTCTGCAACAAATAAACTCGAACTGTCAACACCCACAAACTCACACCGAATTACGTTTTCAGAAGCTTTAGCGTGTATTTAGTTGATCCTTCCCAGAACTAAATTGGAATAAAAGTGATTTTAAAGTGAAGTGATTTATTCCTAAAGCAAGTTAAGACTACAACAACTCAGAATAAAATTTATTACTTAAATTGCTTCAGGTTGAGACCTAGAAACGTTTCGTGGACAAGAAACAAAACATGCAAACATTTTAACGTGATTTTAGAGCATCGAACGTGAATCCAAATCCACAATTGGATTATTAAACTCATTCTCGGAAATTGGGAGATGCAGAGAGGAGTGACTCACATTCTGAAAATCGGAGAGAGTAAACAAACAGAGAGTGGCGGAGAATGCGTTGAGAGAGTAAATGGCGAAATTGACCCCTCCGTCTCGAACGGTGGCACCGAAGGGGGAAGCGTAGCCTCTGGAAACTTGAAAGAGACTCTCCAATTGCGGCTTTTCCACCACCGCGGTTTCGGTGTCCACAGCGCCGCCATTCCGAGCAGCGCGAGTCCTCGCCACTGTGCGAATAACGGAATCGGTCTCATGCAATTGGGAGAATCTGTAGTTGGCCAGAGAAACTCTAACCGTGAGAGCGCATTGAGGGAGGATGGTGAAGGTGGGAGCAGAGAGTGAGGGCAAAGAGAAGCACTTCATTGGCGTGAATCGTTGATCAAACAGGTGCGGTGCAGGGGTTTCAGAGATGTGGAGTGTGATGAGTTCTAGCGAGGGTGAGGGATACTATGGACATTGCTGAATTGAAATATCAACATGCTACTTCTTCATCATCATCATCGTTTCTTGAACTGAACACATTTTCTTAACGCATATTCGACGCCTTTTCAATTCAGACAAATGACGTGTTTGTTCGCGATTTCTGGTGGGCGCCACCACCTTCTATTCTTTGCCACCGCTTGTTTGTTACTCGCGCTGCACTCTGTTTCGGAAATAATGTTTTGAAGAGGAGTGGTTCTTGTAAAGTATTTTGTTAAGGACTCCTTCTTCTTTCCCCGCATATTTCTCCACTGCACCCCTTTTTTTTCTAAATTGCTCATTTTATCCTTTTTTATTTACTTATAAGTCATTCAACCTTCAAAATATTCATTCATGTCCTCCATTATTATTCTTAACTGTGAAGGTTTTACGGGGGTACAACATAATAATTTCATGAGTTATGAATTATACAATTTTAAAGACAATTATTTTAAATTATATAATTAGTAATTATAATATATTGATTTTTAGATTGTACAAGGGATAAACACGCCTCTAGAATAATTTCAAATGGTGTAATCCATAGTTATAATTTTAATTTTTTATTATAAAATTTGTAAGTTATTTCTCGAGCCCTCAAATCTAACAATATAATTATGATTTCTAAATTCTTTAATAGATGTATTACATAAATAATTTGAGTTTTTCCTACACTAGTGGAGGAGAAAGAAATGATGGAAGTGAAAGGGAAAAAAAAGTAAGGAAGTATTCAACAAATAATTTTTGGGAAATTATCGGTTAACTCGGTAATTTTTCGTGAATAATTTTTTTTTCAATTTCAACAATATTATTTTTAATAAATGTATTACATAAATAATTTGACTTTTTCCTACACCAATACTAGTTGAGAGGAATAAATGATGGAAGTGAAATAAAAAACAACGTAAGAAACAACAAATAATTTTTGAGAAATTCTTGGTTAACTCGATAATTTTTCCGTGCACAATTTTTTTTTTAATTTTAACAATATTATTCTTAATATAGTGAAGATTGTAATTTTTTTTCATTTTTAAGTGGGTGGGATGGTTGTTTTTCTAGTTGGGAGTGAATATTGGTAAATTTTGTAATGTTTTTTCTTATAACTATATTTTTGCATTGAGAAATGTCTAATATAATTAAAAATATATATATTTT
>Ga0123342_1002509_pt1 | contig 30486 bp, 12 predicted proteins | sample Turbeawhitnodule_FD_89960 | JGI IMG/M metagenome (GOLD analysis project Ga0123342, IMG submission 89960) | Root nodule microbial communities of legume samples collected from Mexico - Turtle bean Mexico white nodule | ecosystem: Host-associated > Plants > Roots > Nodule | place: Mexico: Nepantla... | reverse complement strand
TCTTAGTGTTGGTGTGTTGGCCAAGAGAAGTGTGTGTCTTGAGGGGATCAAGGTCACTTTCTTGGTTGTGTTGTAAATGATCTAGGTTTGATTGCTTAGTGGAATTCCTCAGTGGTTTCTAAGAAGACTGGATGTAGCTCTGGGTTTAGAGTGAACCAATATAAACATCTGTGTGCATTCTCTCTCCCTTAACTCTTTAAATTTAGTTTTGATATTTGTATACTGATATAAACAACCAATTGTTTCTGCGAAACAACCGATTATTTTTCTGGTGTTGTGCTTTTAGCTTTGTGTTTTGGCAAACTGAATTCTTTATCAACTGAATCAGGAAGAAAGTTCATTCAAGGCTTAAAAGTTTTTGAAATCCCTCTTTAAACCATTCCCCCCCCCCCCCCCTCTAGTTTAAAGTCATACATTCTAACATAGTCATCATGATATCAAATAGAATAGGTGTTGAAATCTGCAAAAGACACAATATCTAGGCTTGATAGCCCGATTCAAGTGACCACATACGACATTCAGACCAAAAGAAATCACAAAGAGTTGATGCACATTATTGGAGGTAAACACCAATCTGAATATGAGAATATAACTTTGGGGTGCCTAAATGTGATCCAAGCCCAAGAATTTATCTGAATCAAAGCAAAGATTTGGATTCCATCCGATATTTTATTTCTAAAAATTATATCATTTTTATGGTTCCAAATAGTCCATACAAAAGCAATCCATATAGTTTTGCAGATTTGATTGTGTTTTTTGGTTAAATCCAAATGTTCATAACCTTGAAAGTAAAAAATAGCTTCCTTATGATGCACTAAGATAAGACCAAGTCAATTATCACAGAAGTCCTAATTTTTTTAGCTAACCGGCAAGTAAAAAATAAATGGCTAATGGATTCCTACCCACACACACATAACCAATTAAGGCCAACGACTTGGACATTTATTTTCAAGAGATTATCTAAGGTTGCTATTTTCTTATAAAATAATTTCCATGCAAACACCATAGCTGAAGGCCACACATTCAAAGACCATAGACTTGAGAACACCTCCTCCTTTATTCCAGATAAAGGATTTTGTAGCAAATCGTATGCAGATTTTACATTAAAGCTACCGTTTACATCCAACTTCCACGAGCATTCGTCTTCTTCTTGTTGTGGTACGTAAACATTTGAGAGATGCGTATTCAAGTCTGGTACCATATTTTTCTCCCATTCAAACCAATGTCTCCTCCAAATAAAATTCCAACAGCACTGGTTTTCTAACCACCCCCCAATATCCCCCAAAGTTATACATTTTTGTTTAGAATTAGCGTAAATCTTGGGTACTTAATAACTAGATATGTATCACCTAGCCACAAGTCTTCCCAAAAGAGGATATTGTTCCCATTCTCTACCTTTTAAATAATGTTTTCCATGAACTATTTACCGCTATCACATCTCCCGCATGCTAACCTAAGATCTCTCCACCAAATAGATTCAACACAGATATCCTTACCAATAATTAAAGAACGTCAGGAACCATACTTGGATTTTACAATATCCGCCCATAGACCTCCTTCCTCTTTACCCTAAACATTATACCAATCATGGGTATGAGTTCATTAAACTTTTGAATGGCAGACACAACAACCCTTTCAAGGATCATACCTCTCTTTTCTTCTATTTTCCTTATTGAGTTGAAATCTCCTACTAATAAAATGAAATCCTTATCCTTAATCAATTTTGTGAGTTCCAATGCATTTTCGTTCCAAATTGTTAAAATACCCCCAACATCATTTATACCAATGACATTTTCTCATTTGATAGCATTGTTACCCCATAAATTATAACAATTTGTTGGCTTAAGGTTAACCATTTTTGTTTCTTGAATACACATCTTATCTACTTGTTCCTTAAAATTTATTGCTCTAAGCAATTTCCATTTTGAAGGGGCGCCAAAAATATTAGGATTGTTCAACTACCAAGTCTTTCCTAACCAGAGACTATCCCAAAACACTTGACAAACCTTTCTTTAAGAAAATTATCATAAGCACACACAAAGATAAAAACACTAATTAAAACAAAATATGAAAAGAATTAAAACAATTGAAATTGCTAAACTAGAAAACTTTAAGCTAGATGGTTCCTAGGTGAGGCTTCTTGACACCTTGAACCTTGGAGACACACTCACTGAACTAAACATGATGTTAATCCACTAATTAAAGAAGTTTAAACAATTACAACTCAAAGAAAATACAATGAAATTTAGGTCAACAAGTTTTATGCACTAAAAATTAAATTCCTATTTTATGCACTCCAAATTGTTACTCTTATTGTCATGTTTTTGTATGAACTTTAGGTTGCTCTCCCTTGTTTCACCTCCTTAGGATATTCAACCTAATGGTATCCGGTTTTACCTCTTTTAGTGATGTAGCTTGCACAAAAAAATTCAGCTTTACAACTCACTAAAGAGATTCAACCACTTCCACAAATAGAGATCAAACAATTCAAAGCAACAAAAACTCAATTTAAAAATTTAAGGACTACTTCAAAGAGAGTTTATGATAGGCATGACTTCAAATGAATAGACAATAAAATTGATGAACAAAAAATTAAGATTCACAGATAAAAGCTAGCACACAAATGAAATCCTAAAGAAATGGTCTAGAATAGATGAATAAAACTATAATGCACTACAAATTATTTTGTAAGAATTTTTTCACAACTTGACAAATTTATGCTGAACAAAATATTTGAATTCAAACTTTGAAATTTTAACCACTGAAACTTCAATGTATAAGCTGAATATTGGTGCTGAAATTTCTAAAAAAAAATGTGTCAATTAATTGCAATAATTTTTAAAATTCGCTGCTCAATTCACATTTTTGGAGTCAATTTTTTTTACACTTTGTCAATTTTTCATTTGTCATTTTTTTCTATTTTGAATTTGGATGTAGATCCTTTTTTCACTTTTTCTCAACACCTCAAATTACTCAAATCCACATTTTAATATTATTTTACCAACAATTCAAGTTATGATAAACTTTTTCAGCAATCACAAAATTCTGAAAAACAGAGTGACCTATTTGAATTTCAAAAACAGAATTGAAAATTCAAGACATAATAGAATTTAGTGAAATTGAAACTTGTAAGGAACTAAAAACAAGTGTAGAAATCAAATATGTAAAAAATAAAATGCACCAAAGCTCAAATTCATATTAGAATTAAGACTCAAATTAAAGCAAACAACCAAAATCAGTTAGAAAAGGCACCACACAGATTTAATGACAAATTTAGGAAGAATATGACTAGACATTACTTGAACTTGATTTAAAAATGAAAATGACTCGATTAAAATTAAATGTACCGAATAAAATTGCTATAAAATTCAAATAAAAGTAAAAGCAATACGGTATACTCAATTGAATTCCTACAAAATTTAAAATGGATGGTTCAAGAACACAAATAATTTGAACCGATTAAAATTAGCACAAACATCATGAAATGATTAGTAAAATGGAATTAAAACAACAAGACATTCAAGAACATCAAATGAACAACACGAAATAAGATAAGGAAATTAAAAGAAGAAGATACTTAATGTGTGCTATATGAGAGGTGTGCGTAAGTAATAAATGGTACAATTTAAATGTTTTAACTTTTTATTTTCTTGCTTAAAGTATCCCTTAAGTGATGTTTAAGTAATGCCAATGCACATGGATTAGTTGAGTCTTAAAGTGTTACATAAGGCATAATTAAGCAAGATAGTGTTTTTTTCTACATCTAAGATGTATTTTTCCACTTAAGCAACATTAGAGTGCATGGATTGAAGCTACACTATAATTATGCTTAAGAAAACATACGATATTCTTAAGAAATGAAAAATGTTGTTCTTACTGAGAAGAATTTCGACTATTCTTCATTCATTCTAAATATTCTTCTTCTTTCTTGTGGGTATTCATCTTTATTTTGAGATCAAACGTTATGTTGAGGTTTAACTAACATTTTGTTGGTAATCTTTGAAAAGGTAACTTGTTGATTAATTTTGTTTTATGAATAACAGGAAACCAACAACTTATCCAATTTATACATATTTATCTTCAATTTCTTGCATAGTTACCTAATGTGAGATGAATTTGTTACTATTTTGTATTAAAGTGAAGTTTGGAAAGTGATTTATATGAAGTATGGTATAAAAAATGATGAACTAGTAAGTGAATCATACTTAATCCATTTACAAATGATATTTAAGTGACATTTAAGGAAATATCCACACTTAAACATATATAGTTTAAGAGACTATCCAAATTGAAAAAAACACGTACATGTTTTTCACTAACTTAGTGGAAAAATATACTTATATGTTTTTCACTAACTTAGTGAAAAAATATACTTACATGTTTTTCATTTTGAATGACATAATGAAGATATTTAAGTAAATTATTTTTATGATTCTCTTAATTTTTTTTTAAAGATATTACTTAGGCTTAAGTGACATAATTAATTAATATATTATTAACTTCTCTTAATTATGGTTTTGCATATTAAACAATTTTATTGTAAGCACTTGTTACGTCAAAATGTATAAGATATGGAAGTTCGTTAAAACCGGAAGTAAATAGATAATACGATAGATTTACACATAAGTTTTTAAAAACTAAATATAAAAAAAAAACCTTTATAAATTAACTTATGAATAACCATTAAATAAATGTAAAAATTACACACTACTAGAAAATCACGAAATAGAAACTAATTTTTAGATACCAAAATAATTAGTTGCAATAGTAACTAAATTAGAGACATTTTAGAAACTAAAAAAGAAATTAGTTTCTAAATTAGTTTTTATTATTGTTAAATAGTTTTTAAATTGGTATCTAATTAGTAAGGTTTTTGCTACCAAATTTAAAAACTAAATAATTGGTAGTTAAAACCTTGGTTGCTAATTAGATACCAATTTAAAAACTATTTAACTATAATAGAAACTAATTTATAAATCAATTTTTTTTTTTAGTTTTTAAAATAGTCTCTAATTTAGTTACTATTACAACTAATTATTTTGGGCTCTACAAATTGATTTCTATTTTTTTTTAGTGAGTTTTCATTCTAAAATATATTAGAAACAATTTATTTAATCAAACTTTTAAATTTGTTATGAAATACATTTACATGCGTGTACTTTTACGAAACTTTAGTATTACTTTAATAATAAAAAGTATGTCTCACAAAAATACATAGAATAAAGTTTCATAAGTGCATGAGTATCATTAAATTGGTCATAAAATAATTATATTAATAAAAAGGATTCAATTTTAAATAAGCTTTTGTTATTTATTTTCTAAATGGACAAGTGCTATCTAATGAATAGATAAATACTAAAATCAAACCTTTTTCCACAACTAATTGTCCTATTATCTAATCATTTAAGAAAAAAAAAAGTTGATGGACAACCATAATTGGCAGAATATCAATTTTTAACAACACCTATTATTAGTACAAACACTTAATAAATTTTACGGCCTAAATTTATGTTCAGTTGTTAAATTGGTAATAACTAATAATATCAGATTCCGAAACTTATTTAAGAAAATAAATTTACTGGATTATGTAATTTTGAGATTTATTTAACAACTAAATTACATAATTCATAATTTATTTAAGAAAATAAATCTACAACGTAATCTGAAAATGGTAATTTTTTATTTTTACATTATTTAATCTATAGTTTAAAATATTGTTTTTATTTTTATCTTTTTACTGAGGAATAATTTTGAGAATTTTAAAATTTATGGAGGTGGCTGAAAAAGTGGTGGGGTGCAAGAAGAAGTAGTCTTAACAAGATGGGCTTCCAAAAATTGTTCCTTCTGGTCCTCCCCAAGGTTATGTGCAGGTCCAGCACAAAACAACAATTTTTGTTTCAATTTTCTTATTAAAAATAATCTATTTACTAGTTAATAGACTTTTAGCGAAAACAAATAAATATTATCATATTTTTTAATCCAATGAAACAAAATTTTCTTATTAAGCATTCATAATTTTAATTGTTTTTTAAATTTTAACATAATTATCTTACACTTTTCTACAATCTTTAACTGATAAAAAATTATATTTTCAGCAAAACAAAATTACTAATAAATCATTTATATTTTAATGATTTATAAATTTAAAATAATAAATAAAATATTTATTTTATCTAAAATTGAATTTTCCATCATTTTCCCATGAGTTTTTATATTAAATAAAACTAGTTTGACTACTTATGCGAGATTTTCACAAGTAGATACTTTGACTTTTTATGTGAGATTTTTTTTATAATTCTCATACTAAGTTTTTTTAATCACTTTAATTAAACATTTTTAACTAATTTATTTATTTTTAAAGATAAAATTGTAATTTTTATGATTATTTATGATTCTGTAAAAGAATTAACAAACTTACTTCTAAGTTTTTTTTTTAGTTTTGGATTTAATCGTCCAGTTTCAATTTTGAAATTCTACTCATCATACTAAAAAAATATATACATTCTTCCATACAATTAAACATTAAAAAAAATTATCTACTTTTATGTTTAATTTTTTATAAATAGAATATTCAATAAAAGATTCTCAACTTTAAAAATGCAGCAATATTACTCTTACAAACATAAATGAAGTCCCTCAATTTTGTGTGCACGCATATATGTGTGAGTGTGTACATGGGCGTTGGTGTATATGTGTACGCATATATGCATTCAAGAGTGTGTTTGTGTGTGTGCAAGGGCATGTGTGTAGGCGTGTTTTTCTATGCATGTGTGTGCGCATTGGTGTCAACATGTGCGTTATCATGGTCGTGGGTGTGTGTATGTGTGTGTTCATGTGTGAGTGCACGTATGTGTGTTTGTCTGTTGTATGTTTAAGTGTGTGTGCGCCTTAGCATGTGTATTAACGTGGTCATTGTGGTGTGTGTGTGTATGTGTATTTGTGTGTGTGGGTGTCAATTGTGTGTTTTGTTAGTGTGTGTGTGGGCATGGACATTGGTGTGGGCCTATGTGTGTGTCTGTATGTGTATGTGTGTGTGGGTGGAAGTGGATGTGGGAGTGGGCGTGGGCATGCATGGGTATGTGTGTGTGTTGGTGTGCACGTGGGCTTAGACATGTGCATGTGCGTGTGTGATTGTGCGTGTTTGTGGGCGTTAGCATGTGAAGATGCATAATCAGATGAGAAAGATGAATTCTTCTCAATACTAGAAAATTGAACAAAATGTGGAGTTTTAAATAAGGATTAAAAGGTATTAGAATGTAACATGGCAAGGACCAGAAAGAGTGAAAACACAAAAACTAGGTTCTACGCGTTATGATTGTAAGAAACTAAAACATTTCACATCAAAATCCTAATCAAGAGAAGAATAAGAAAAGGAAGTTCTTAAAAAAAAAAGGATTCTAGGAGAAGCCTATGTTATCATAAGAAGATCTTGATTTATTTGACTTTGAGGAATATAAAAAAGAAGAAATTCAACTCTTTGGCATGGTTGATATTGCGTTTAAATCCCCACTTGATAACTTTGATGAAAAGATGGACTTTGTTGATATACATTATGTTATTCAAGCATATAATGAATTTTTTCCAACACTTCTTTATTTCACAATCTTATAAAACCACTAAAATGAATTTGAGAATTGCGACCAAGGAACTCAATATTTTGAAAAACAAGTTTGAGTACAACTAGGAATGACAAATGTTAGGAAAAAGTTTAACACCCATGATTTAGATTAATTGTTGAAAATAATTAAGTATAAAATATGATCATTCTTCATTTGTTCGACGATAGTTTTACTTTAACAACAAATAATGTAAGAAGTATATATTTTATCATAAAAATGAGGACTTGTAAACTTCTACATAGCATAACCTTTTAAAAGTCATGTGTTAGGTGGTTAATTACTAATTGCTCCCTCCATTTTGTTGCATGTATTAGAGACAAAAAATAATTAGTCATTATATTGACTAAATTATATACTATTTTAGAGATTAAAAAATTATTGATATCTAAAGTGGTTTCTAATATTAATAAAAATTTATAAAATGATTTCTAAATTGGTATCTAAGTTAGCTATCAAGGTTTTAACTATTAATATTTTAGATTATAAATTAGTCTCTTAAAGATCAATAAAGACTAATTTAGACTATAAAGTAGTAAGTAACTAAAACATTGGTAGTCAATAATTAGATGCTAATTTAGAAAATATTGTATAAATTTTTAATAATAGAAACTACTTTAGATACCAATAATATTTTTAGTTTATAAAATAGTTTATAATTTAGTCAAATAATAACTAATTATTTTTTATATCTAAAATTAGTTTCTATTTAATTATTTCTTATATACATAAAAAGTTTACAAATTGAACTCAAAACACCTCTTCTTGCTACACAATTATAGACTCTTTTATTGAAGTATATGAGACATCTCCTACCCACAGTCAATTAATGGAAAAATGTTTGGCATTAGCATTATAATGAAAAGAAGTATTACGAAGTGGACTTTAAGCCTAACTCAACCTCATAAAATCGGCTCATGAGGTGAGGTTTTCACCCACTTATATACAATGAATTGTCCTCATCTCTAGTCAAAGTAAGATCTCCAATAAGAAGGATTGAAACTTCAACTCTTTGTTGGATATTGAATGAAGAGAACCTTAGAAAGGAGATTGGATTTTGATAGGATGCATTGAGCTTCTTAGATAAACTAAACATGTTTGAAGTTGATAGATGCAAGTGATGGAGGGTTGAAAGCCGAAGCATGTGAAGAGAAACATTTAGTTTGTGGACTCTCATTCCTCATTCCATTCTTCCATCATGAAAACTTGAAAACTTGGCATCTGATCATCTTTTTGTATTTTGAGGTTTTGATTTCGAAAAGAAGTAGCAGCTTTGTAAAATACAGCTAAGGCATTGTTGGAGAATGTGGCGACATATTTGGATTTGCAAGCTAGCTCTAGCTCCATTCTGTTGAATCATTAGGGGATGGAAATTGGGAACACATTTAATGGGTCTTGGAGACATGATTGATATATGTTTGGACAGGAATTTGGAGTGAAAAGAAAAACCTTGTGATCATGCCTCGTTTACAGATATGTGTGTGCCCATCCATTCGGAATAAACCCCATGTGCCATTGTTTAAGTGCTTTTCTACTCAATTTATTCTACTTGTTCGGTAGAGAGGGTCTTTCTATTAATTCCCTCTTTACATTTTCTTTCTTCTTTTCTTCCCCTACCTTCATTTTCTTTCTGCCTCTTCCCCAACAAAACACTCACAGGAGAAAAACAATTGTCCAGGTAAATTCTCAACACATTTAACAACACCAAGACTTCTTCTACATTTGCACTTTAAAACTCACCCAAAAGTCAAAACTGACCACAAAGTTAAATCCTACACTTGTATCTTTAATTTCTTTTTCTTTTATAACAAATATATATATATATATATATATATATAAATCTTATCTTATGAGTGGTTTTGTAAGGTTGAGTTAAACTTTTTTTTTCAACAATGAGATTGAGTTAAACTTAAAATTCAATTCTTAATATGATATCGTAATCACATAAAGTGACATGAGAGGATGTTGGAGATCTCACATTAATTAAAAAAAAATATTTCATAATATATAAGTGAGTGTAAACCAAGATCGTTTTATAAGATTGGATTAACCTTAAAATTTATTTCTTATTAATATAGTTGATTTTTCTAAAGTTTATTAGATTTTAGACTAATTCCATTTAATATACTGATTATTATTGGTCTAACAAAGTTTTTGTATATATATATTGAGTACGGATTTTGTGTTACATTAATAGCTTTTACATAACATGAATCAAAGATGTTTAACCATTATGTCAACCTATTAATTACAAACACAAGCTAATTTATTCGGGAAGAAAAGCTGATGACAAACATGTCCAAAGTTGATAAAATCTTCATGCGTTTCTTTAATTAGATTTTAGTTTATAGCTTCATTTAAATATTATAACTATTACGCTCAAATTCTAATTGGGATGTTAATACTAATTTAAACTGGTATTTAGTTTGCGAATGTCGCACGAAAAATGCTTATTTTGACATAATTAAATTTTATAATATGCAAAATTTATGATTAGTTAATAAATTTTATATACATATTTAATGTGAATAATTTAAATTTAAATATAAAATTATTTTTAATTTTAATATCTATTTTAAAAAATCCATTTAAAAATTGAAATAGAAGAATAACATGAAATGGTTGAGAAAGAGAGCTTTTTGACCAGCAGAGATAATGCGTAAAATACTAAAATGCACATTAAAGAAGAAAAAAAAGAAAAGAATGTTCAATTGAGAAGATGAGAAGAAGAGTCTTTGTCTCCAAAGTTGTATTCTAATTTACAATAATATAATCAAGATGAAATAAATAAATTCATATTTAGTAATGTTTATAAAAATATATGCTAATATTTCTTTATTTTTCATGTAATTTATTCTATGATTACTTGGCGAATTATTACACGAAAATAAACTGCCCAAGTGCAACATAATAATCAGTATTTGTTCCTGGTTTATGATTAATAGGAAATTTGTATGTTCAATTCCTAATAAATGTTAAAAATATAAAATTCAATTTTTTTTATATAAAGACTAAATGCGACTATCTGTAATTATATTTCTCTCGACTTCAACTCTCAATTCAGTAAAGAGTTAAAAATGAAATATTATTCGTTTTAAAACTTAAAATTTACAATAATTTTATTTTTGAAAAGTAATTTTTAAAGATTAAATATATATGTATATAAAATATTATTAGTCTCAATTCATAAAAAGATGTGAGAATATTAGACGTTCCGAAAAATAATATATACAAAAGCATTAATTTCAATGTTCAAATCAAATTTTCAAGAAATATCAAAGTAGGTATTAAAGGGAAATTTTGATTTAAGTTAGTTTGTTATATAGGGGTGAATATGGTGGTTCCAACATTATTAAAACAATGTTTGGTAAGTAAAAGTCATATCCTAGAAACATATATTAGTCATTAGTTGTTAACTTTAGTATAGAGTGCAAATTATGTACTTAGAAAAGGAAATGTTTATTGATTATCTTAAAAAAAATGAAAGTGTATTTAAAAGACAACTATATTCGTCCCTACCTTGGGACACAGAGTTTGGTGAGTGTCATCTACAGAAATCAGTGAGCATAAATGGTTTGTCGCATTTTATGATTAGGTAAAGTACACATCTTAGCCATGTGCTATACTTTCACGGGTTTTCAATGCTTTTGAATTGGTTCATTTTTTGTCCCCTTTTCATGCCAAAACTATATCTTACTAACAAAAGACAACACCCTCCGACCAAAACATTATATTATCTTCTTTACATATTTTCTAAACAACAAACCTTTTTCAAACACATCAAAATAAAACTCCTTTCTCATCTTCATAATTCCTTCCTTTTTATTTCATCCAATATATATAGTGTTCTCGAACAGGTTTGGAGCCTAGAGAACGATTCATCTTGCCTCTACCTTCAGTCGGTCACTGATGCTCCAAGTTTCCTGCTTTGCCTTCCTTCTCTCGGTCATCTGGCTCCACAGGTGGGGGTGGTACCTGCAAAAGACACTCCAACGCTCAAGTGAGTCAGGGTGTCGACACTCAGATGTTAGAGTACCGTAGATAATAACGTACCTTTTTTCTTGGAATGCGTGTTATTTATATTACCTTAATGGACATTTATTGGTGAGCCAGATTAGAAGGTTGGTTCATGTTTAGGGTTATGCTAAACAACCCTTAATTGTACCATGCTGACTTGGTCAACTCATGACTTGCCATCATAGATCGGTCGGTAACGTGTCATTATGTGATCTCCTTATCGTGATTGATTGGTTGAATGATGAAGTTTCTGACCGGTCGTCCGAGTATATATAGATTTTTGAAGAAAATTATTTTCATTTTCGGAAGAAAAAAAGGTTTTGGGAAAGCCATGCGTGCTAAATAATGAAATAGTAGTTGAATTGATTTGTCATATGCTCAATTATTTGGCTATCTGTTTAGTGAATTTTTGAGGGTTTATGATCTACATGCATTCCACCATCGTTTCTTTGCTTCAGAAACAGCCTCTTCAAAGCATGTAATGTGGGGTATGCCATGGCAATATGTTTCTGTACAACAGGCACGAAGCTGACTTCCTGTTATACTCCAACCTACTTTTGGTTTGGGCTTTTTGCATTGGGCTTCCTAGTGACAAGTTCCATCAGCTATGGCTCTTTGTTTTAGCACTCCATAGTTTCTTCCTACATTTTCTAGATGTGACAAAAGTTTAAATTATTTATGGATTAAAAATATTCTAGTGTGGATAATGTAGAAATATATAATGGATTGTGCAAATGCTAAATTTAAAGATATATTTTGGTTTATACATTATTATGAATATGAAAGAATAGTCCACATTATATAATTTGGAAATGTATTACATATTGTATAATTTATACATTTTTGGATTGTGTGATTTTGAAATGTATTTTAAATTGTACAATTCAAGATTTTTTTTTTTTTTAGGAAACAATTTAATATCCATGGTTTTGATTAAGTGCTGAAAATAACTAATTGTAAAACATGATCATGTTTCGTTTGTCCGATGATAGTTTTAGTTCAACAACAAATTATTGAGACGCAAGTATTTTGCCTGTCATAATGTTGTCTTCTTTTACGTCTAATATGATTCTTAGATGATATGCACATAGTTTTAAGTTAATTTCGTACTACACGAACCTCTATATGTTTATTTTATGTTGTAGAGAATGTTCATAACTTTTGTCTGCCAAGAAAATTTGTTCAACACAAGACTATCTCCTTCGTACAACTATATGTTTTAAAAAAATTCAAAGTAAAGGCACACTACATGATCATACATATATATCATTGTTATGTTTTACATAAATGAAGATTGCTGGGCTTAAAAGTGAGGCCCAACAATCCAAAATAGCAGCCCACTAGTTTGTAGTCTGTCTATGAAACAAGTAGACAAGAGAAAGGAGAAGGGAGCAGTGAGAGATACCAAAGAGAATTTCCAAATGCAGAACCACTGAATCACGTTACCAAGGTGCGTTCTAACAATTCCAGTGTCGTTTTTTTTGTTGTTGTTTTTTTTCTAATGTGCAACGATTAGAGTTAACTTGGTTCGGGAACAAAATCAGAATTGAAACATGATTCAGCGTAAATGATATTTTGATTTGAGCGTGGCAGTGCAATAGCATCACCTGTGTGTTCATCTTTCAGTTTCTTTCGGTGTTTGTTGTTAATGATGCTGCTGCGTGTTGCAGTTGGTGAAGTGGTGCGTGCGGGCACCCGTAATTGGGCCCGGTGGGTTTCGGGTGGGGCCTCCAGTCCCAGCCTTTCGATATGGCGGCGGAAGAAGGAGATTGGCAAAGAAGGGCTGCTCGTGGCGAAGGAGCTCAAGAGGCTCCGGTCCGACCCGGTCCGCCTCGACCGCTACATCCGGTCCAGTGTCTCTCGCTTGCTCAAGTCCGACCTTGTGGCCGTCCTCGCTGAGTTTCAGAGACAGAACCAAGTCTTCCTCTGCATCAAGGTTACTTTTTCGGCTCAATCTTTCTTTCTCTTATTCTTTCCAATGGGTAATCAAATATAAATTTTAAACCCCTTTTGCATTTTTCATAAAATTATGAAAAATTAAAATATGCTATTTTAGTACCTTGAGTATTGATTTTAAAGAGTAAATTACAATGGTAGATATTTTCTCAAATTGCATTCATGTTCCTTGCCTTCGTTCAACATTATATTGATATCTTGTGACAGGAGTGGTATATTGTTTTTAAAACTACAGGAAAATACATGTGTAATATTAAAAAGATGGTGTAATATTTTTAAAATAAATGATAGTCTTGTATAAAGTTATGAAAAATTTGAAATATGAGTATAATAACTTCCAAGGCGTTAGTGTAAGTTATATATTCATGTCATTATAAGTCTTGTAAAAGTACTAATCATACTCTATAGTCTAAAGCACTAAGAGAAACAATTATAAAAAGGTCTACAAACAAAGAGAAAACTATATGTAAATTGTCATCTTTGGTCATTCTAATTAAGAAATACAGATTCTAAATCGGGTTCAACAAGAGATAATTTGATAAACTCTCAATTCTGTTGGTTTGTGAGCCTAGTTTCTACATGGTTGTACCACAAAAAGTACGTCTTAGTTGATAAATGGGTCAAATTTTCTCCATTCTGCATCAGAATGGAAAATGAACTGAATGGATCTAACTCAACCCAAAAGGGTATATCAAGAAGGGAGGATTACCTAGGCTTTGCCATGTACTTACTGAGCTGATTTAGAACCTTAGCACTTGCTCCTCATGCCTAGGAATGGATATCTAGAGTGTTAAAGCTGGTAAAACTAGGCATTTGTGTGTGATCCATCATCAAGATTGGGATAGGCTCTGATATTAAAATGCAGAATGAGTTGAGTCTAATTCATCTGTAAAACTTAGATCAAGAGAGGAGGATTGCTCAATTCATTAGGACATATAGAATGCTTGGGTGGTATGTCCTGCAAATATGGGTTATTAACGCTGAATTCTGTTATGTATATTAGGTTAATAAAGCTAACTTTATGTTTTAATAATGTATTCAACAGTTGGATCAAGAAAGTTAAATATGTACGTCTATTAGGTTTTACTGTATTTGTTATGCTAAAAGGAGAAGGAGATGTTTATTAAGACATAATAATAATGGATTAGTTAGCTGGGCTAGGGAAGAAGGATAGGATTGACTCTTTGAGAAAGGAGAAATCCTTTGTGAAGGGAAAATTCTTGGAGGAGACATTTGTCTCCTATTGCTTTCTCTTTTCATCCTATTCCGTAAAAGAATTTCTTTTCAATTATTGGTTCCTAATAGTGTTACTTGTAGTTGGAATGTTGAATACTTATTATAGAGATGCTATTAGTTTATGTTTATACACCAGAATATGATTTTTAAATAATGTTTATGAAGCATGTAGTTTTACTAACTCAAGTTTAGGATTAGAGTTTACAAAGTGTACATGGGTATGCCTAAGTATCACAAGAAGATAAACTGCTGCAGATGTAAACACTTAAGCATTGGGGTGGATGGCTGACCCTACCTACATTAACAAAATTTCAATGAAATTATGAAGATCGTCTTTTCAATTCCAACTAATTTTTTTGTTAGTTATTTTTGCGCTATCTTCTGAAGAAAAAAAAAATCCTTTGAGCAATATATTCACCTCCATTAAGGGTGAATCTTGACGTAATAGTAAAATTGTGCCTTATGATCAATTGGTCATGATCTCAAATATGAAACAGCCTCTTTGCATTTGTAAAGGTAAGAAAGACTCTGTACAATGAAACTCTTCATAATTTTGCATACTGAAGAGCCTTCGGCACCCGGACATTAATTTATCAAATCCTTTTGAATTGCTTTGTTTCATGCCCTTAAGTTACTGTATTTTATGACTGAAAGTTAACTTTTTAACCATAATGTGTGCTGAACATATAATGTAACATTGGAGCCCCCAAAAAAAACCAATATAAAAGACTGCAAAAGCTAAAATTTGATCATACGTTTCATTTCTTAGAGTACTAATTTGTGTTTTATTAACTATTTTTTATCTCATTGATATGAACATTTAATGAGAAATCCTTGATTCCTTTCTCAGTTGTATGAAATAGTCCGGAAAGAAATATGGTACAGGCCGGACATGTTTTTTTATAGGGACATGGTGATGATGCTTGCACGAAACAAAAGGGTGGAAGAAGCTAAGAGAGTTTGGGATGATTTGAAAGATGAACAGGTTTTATTTGATCAGCATACATTTGGGGATATTATCAGAGCTTTTCTGGATAACGGTTTGCCCTCAGAAGCAATGGAGATATATGAAGAAATGAGACAGTCTCCTGAGCCTCCTCTTTCATTGCCTTTTCGTGTGATACTAAAAGGGCTCATTCCTTATCCAGAATTAAGAGAGAAAGTAAAACATGAGTTCTTAGAAATTTTCCCAGATATGATCATCTACGACCCTCCAGAGGACTTGTTTGAAGATCATTAGCTGCACAATGATGGAGATAATATAATGTTATTGCTTAGTTAGCTGGACTTCTGCACAACTTTTGGACCACTTTGTTTAAGCTTTATCATAAGCAAATTTTAAGAAAACCACTTGTGAGTTTGGTTGTCTTTATATTTTTAAAAAAGTTGGTTTTTTTAAATAAGCACATTTCTGTTTTTTTTAATAATAATAATTTTCTCTTTATGGGCAAATGAATAATGAATTTGAGGGTGTGTCAAAATTTCTTAATGATACTTGCAAGAGAATAATCTTTAAAAAGAGTTTTTTTTTTAAAAAAATACTTATTTTAGAAAATTGACTTTAATCAAAATGGTCCAACATTTCCATTCATAAAAGGTGCAGTTTATTTTTAAAATAAGTAGATTGAACGAGTGTATATAAAATAGGATAAATTTATTTATTTTATTAAGAAAACCACCTTTTTTTTTTGGTGTTTCTTCCTATACTCCGATAAAGTTTTTCTGCACCCATCAAATGGGTACCAAGATCAAAATGTTCCATTTAATATGATAAAAGGTGCAGTTTATTTTTAAAATAAGTAGATTGAACTAGTACTAAAACAAAGGAACAAAATTGAATTCAATAAAATAAATAAGAGTATTAAAAATATATGAAGTCATTTTTATTAAAAATTAAGACACTGTACATGTACAACATTTCATTTGTTCAACATATACATAAAAAATCTCAATCAACTGCGAAAGGTTTGTTGTCTTCCAAAATTGCAGCTCTACGTTGTGATTCAGATTGGGATGCAAGCCCTTGTACTTGTTTCTTCATATCCCTGAAAATTGGAGAAAAATATATAGCAAAGAATAAATATATATGCAAAATTTAGAGAAGTAAAGAGTGTAGATTGTGAGAGGTAAAAGTAACATACATGCAACGGGGAATGAGACATGCTGAGTCTGTACAACTCCTTGAGTGTAAAGCTATTCCCTGCCAAACCTTCTTACAGTATTGACATCCTCCAGAAACTCCAACACTACACCTACTCGCATGGCCAAATAACTTTCTGATTTGAAGACAGTATGGGTAGGTGCATGGTTTACTTTGAGTTGGATGACACTGTGATGCGTGCTTCATAACATTCAACAGTTCCTGCAACTGCATGATAATAAACTTGGCTCAACAACCATACATGGAAATTATAAGGGAAAATAAAACTAAGGTTCATACCATTACTGTGTTCTGCTCCCAAAGGAGATTCCGCTGAACAAGTTTCAGTCATAGGGTTGGTCAAGAAATGGAGGATCATCATTGAGGAATACTTTGCTCGCCGGAGTGAATCAAACTGAAACCTATTCCTTTGGCAAAAGCTGAGAAAGTTGTATCGGTTATCAAATAACCCATTATCAAAGATAATATCTTTCTCCTTAGTTCTTGCATCAGGAAGGATGTGTTCCATAAGGACCTGAAAGCAGAGCACATAATTCAAAGATGTATGGTGTTTAAAAACTCGACCAGGATTGATGAGAAAATAACTTAAAATTTAGGAAGTACCTCACAAAGTTTGTGCTTCTCTCCTTTGGCAGAAGTGTGTGAATTAGCACTGTGGCATCTGAAATATACATATGAAAAGCAAATGATGTAAGCCACTTTTGTTTCTTACCATGCTACTAAATACTTCGCAATATGTAACAAGCGGGGAAAGAAGATATGGAAAAGAGAAGATCACAAATAAGAGACTAGAATGGTAGCAGTACGTATATCTAAATATGTTTGTATATTGTATTTAAATAAATATAAAGAAAAGTAGTTTGAAATTATTGAAAAGGGAAAAACAGTTCAAATATTTGGTGTTTAAGGTATCTTCACCTTTCACACTCCTGAAATATCTTGCACTCCGTGCAAAACCATCGCTTCCCACACTCTATCACTTTATGGCAGTGGATGCAAACATACTGAAGTTGAACTACCATAAAATCTTCCTTGAAAGGTGATATGGTTTGTCTCAGCTGTGTATAAAAAGAAAATAAGAAAGATCAGCTGATAAATTTGGAACAACATTCAAACATGCATAGATGAGATTCATTTATGTAAATATAGAAACATACCTTTTGCATAACTAGAATGTCTTTGGCCGTTCCTTTTGAAAGATTTACATTTCCCATAGACTTTAAAGATCTTTTTGGTATTAATTTCAACATCTTTTCACGGTCTCCTCCCGTACATTGTTCAATCTGGCTGGCTTCATCCATTGCAGCACCAGACCAGAAGTCCCCGTCAAAGTAAGGTAAACGAGCCGCCGTAACCTTGGATTCACAGTTTCCAGTAGGAAGAAAAAAATAATCGTACATGTTACATAAACCAACCACGATATCTTCTTCACCAGCCTTTCTTAGTGCTGAATGATACCTGATGAATTAAACAAATACATAAATATAAATTACTTATATAAAATGAGAATGAGTTCTATAATAATAAACTAAAACACACAAGGAGAGAAGACATACCAATGTCGTAGTTGATCTTTTTTCGGAGTTTTTTGAAATTCAGGATGACAATAGAATATATAATCTTCTCCCTTTATGGGTGGACAAGACCATATATAGCAAGTTGTAAAACCTCGTTTCTTGCAAAAATCAAGATATCCAATCTGAGGAAAGAAAAAACACATGAGTGGAAGATATTCATTGTTTTAAAAGATACCAAACAAAACAAGTAATTAGAAACAAAAAATTTTGAAAACACATACCAATATCTCATGGTAAACCAAGGTACGGAGAGATTCTTTAGCCGAAATCATTATTTCAGGCCTTAAATACTTAACCGAATCAAGATATGAAACATAGAGAGAAAGCTGATTTGGATAACCACATTCTGAGCCAAATTCTTGAGCAAACATGATAAAGAGGCATACATCCACTCCATCAATCTTTTGAAAGAGAAGAATAACCTGAAACACAAATAACTGCTGTTTCAGTTTCAGAATAACACAGTGTAGTTTAAAGTCAATATATTTATTGCCACTTTACTTACTTTTGATGTGTAAGAAAAATCTGCAGGATAATCCTGTTTCTCAAAGATGTTGAGAAATTGTTTCTTCACTTCAATTTGCTTGTCCACAGATAACACAACTCTAACAAAAAGCTAGCCATTTGAGTCGCACAAGACAAATCAGAAAATATGAACTTTCTAAATTAATAATAAGAATTTGAAAAGGATATTAATAGGTAAAAATGAATAGTCTTTCTTACCTCTGGAAGTTTTAGCCCAATTTTAGCTAGACGCTTCAAAAGCCTCTCCTCTATGTGATCACTGAGCATGGTTTTGGACAAGTCTTTAGCATCAAAAGGTACACGCGCATCATCTTTTCTCTTTTCGTTTAGGCAGCATAAAAGGCATACATATTCAGCACTGCTATCCAAATCTCTTTTGTCGTTATAGAGTGCGCATATTTGATGCTGCCACCTTTTGCATTTACTACATTCAATCCACTGGAACAAACAACGGTAATCAAATCAAAATTGAGTTTGAAGTTATGTACATGCTGATGAAGTATAATATAAAGACATCATTAAATTTACCGCTTCTTCGCATTTTCTGTTATTCTCTTTTTTGTTAAGATCTGTCTTGGAAACAGTTGTGCCATTGCATGTGATGTTTCCACCTCGACCATTCTTATAACATGTAGCACAAAAGCAATTATCCGTATCCTCTTCTTCTCTTTTACAGTAATAATGTGCATTACGCCTAATGCTGTTGCCGCAACAAAAGCAATAAATTGGCTGGGGGGCATAGTGTAGCGTTGCCATTGAACATAATTGGCATTTGTAAGCATCACTTCCTGATTCTTCCTCAGTTATAACCTGTTTAATAAAAGGGTAAGCTTGTATATACTCCTCCTAAGATCAAGGTAATGAAAAAATAGTAGAAGATGTTATAATGACCTTATTATATTGCTTTCTGAGACTTTCGATGTGTTCCTTTATTCTACTTCTTGCTAAAGATTCAGTTGAGGAAACAGTAGTATTAGCGGTTGGATTTGTGGTCTTCATTTCCTTTTCTGGAGATTTTGGCTCAATGACTTCCTCTGTAGCATTGAATTCATCTTGGTTGAATCCACTTTTGCCTTCTATTTCCTCTGTATTTGATGAAGTTTCCATGTGAGAATCAGATACAGCCATAGCATCTTCGTTAACTATCAGGTCATCATGGTTTTTTGTTGGTTCCTCTGAACTTAACATGTTATCAGCTTCTTCTATACCTTCACATATATTTGTTTCCTTCTCAAGAGACTGACCAAATGTACCATTCATTATTTGAGTATTACTTCCAGAATCAAACACTGTGGTTGTAATTTGTTCCACCTTGCACTCAGTTTCAGACTCCACTTTTCTTCTTTTGGTTAGTGGTAGCATGACTTCAGAAGGGCAATCATTTTTTCTTTTAACCGGGCTCAAATGACCCTTAGAAATAATATGAGCTTCTTCTTTCCAACGCTCACATATCAAACAATCATCATTTGTACAAATTTCAAAATGAGATAATAGTCTTTCGTTCCATTCACAAGTACATATACATTCCTCCCTAACACAGCAAACTCTTGCATGCAAATATTTGATAATCTTCTCCCGTGGAAAAATCTTATAAACTTTTTTAGTAAAACACTTGAGGAGTAGACTATATTCAGAATATTTGTAATTCCCTTCTGAAAATTCAAAAATACATTATATATAAAATTCATAGTTTTGGAAAAGGTAAAACAAAAACAAAATTCAAAGTACGAACCAGATGACTTAGAGCCAACTTCCAAATTGCTTCTTCCTGATACACTTCCATTAGGCCAAGAATGCAATGAACCAGAAGAGGAGGGCAACATCTTAGAATTCTCTACACGTTGATTTTCACGCAATTTGTAGAGTTTTGCCTTTAACCGGTGCATCAATGTCTCTCTGTTCATATACTCCTCCTGTTATGACAAACATGTAAGAAGAAATCTGATTCTCTTGTTGTAACAAATGAAAAGCTAACATGGTTAGAGAGTTTCAAAACATACCAGTGAAGAAGCATCCACAAATAGGTAGTTTTCCATCATATTTGCAACACGATAAGAGCAGGTTTGCTCCCAATGCATTTTGTGTATGAAATTTGTAAAACTATAAATAAACTTTAGTTAGCCTTAATCAAGAGAATTCACTAATAAGTTTATAAAGTTGAAGTTAATGTAAACTTACAGCTCATTTCTTATCATATTACGGCACTGGCTGATCTCGGGATGGTTACGCCACTCGTACACCATTCTCACTTCATTCCTTATATTATTCATCATCTTGCTTTTATCACAAACAATCTATTCTGCAGCAACTGTAAGCAACTGAGTGTTAGAAAATACAATCTATGTTATGATTATGATTGCATACTCATCAAATGCAGAAGATTCCAACAAGTAGTTATTGACTGACACCATGAAAATCAACAATTATTATAGTTTTTTCTACTATCCAGCAATGTCAACCCAGATTTTAGCAAATAACTCCGACATAAACAAAAAAAAAATCTTAATCAAGAAATTTTTAGCTCTATTCAGGTAAAGGTTCTTTTCTTTTCTATGACAGTGGGTCTCTCTGCAAGAAGAACTTTTCTTTTTTCTTCTTTAAAAAAAAAACTATTCTGGTAGTCTTGCAAATCACATTTATCGTAAAACCTTTTACAAATAACTTACCAGAATTAAATTTCTTTAATCCTTTGTTATCAAATACCACATCATCACAAAATTAAAAAATAAAACTATGAACAAACACATGAATTTTAAACCCAGTAAATCGTCACCTCAAGCACGGTACATTTCATCATAAAAAAAAATCTCTTTAAAATCAAGAAACACCTGATATTATATTTAGACTTAGGGAGTTTAGGATTTATTCATCCGTCTCCAAACAAATACAAATTAATTTTAAAATCCAATAAAAAAAATCTCTTTAAAATAAAGAAATACTACCCAACTAATATTGTATTTAGATTTTTTAGGTTTATTCATTCATCCCAAAAACAAACACAAATTAATGTCGGAATTTCAAGAAAAGCAAGAAAAGAAAGGCTTGATATAGAAAAGAATAAAGAAACAGATAAAAGAAGAGAAAATTAATAAATTATATAAAGGTAGAAAAGAATAAAGAAACAGATAAAAGAAGAGAAAAATAATAAATTATATAAAGAAAGAAAAGAATAAAGAAATAGATAAAAGAGGAGAGAAATAAGAAATTATATAACATGAATAAAGAGAGAAAAACTAAAACCTGAATGCGAGTTAACTGATATCTCTAACTTTGTTTCTTGGGAGGAAAGAAATCATCTATTTATAAGATTAGATAATGAGATTAGGATAAATGTTGTTGTTATATGATTTCAAATTTTGATTTAGTTATTTAAATTTATTAAAAGTCCAAGCTATTATTATTAATATAATTATTATTACTAATAATAATGACAATATTATTAATAATATAAATCTATAACAATATATAAAGAATAACTCTCTTTAAATCTATAACAATATATAAAGAATAACTCTCTTTAAATCTATAACAATATATAAAGAATAACTCTCTTTAAATCTATAACAATATATAAATCTATAATAATATATAAATCGTCACCTCAAGCACTATACATTTCATCATAAAAAAATCTCTTTAAAATCAAGAAACACTAACAGATATTATTATATTTAGACTTTAGGGAATTTAGGATTTATTCATCTGTCTCCAAACAAATACAAATTAATTCTAAAATCCAATAAAAAAATTCTCTTTAAAATCAAGAAATACTACCCAACTAATATTATATTTATATTTTTTAGGTTTATTCATTCATTCATCCCAAAACAAACACAAATTAATGTCAGAATTTCAAGAAAAGCAAGAAAAAAAAGGCTTGATATAGAAAAGAATAAAGAAACAGATAAAAGAAGAGAAAATTAATAAATTATATAAAGGAAGAAAATAATAAAGAAATAGATAAAATAAGAGAAAAATAATAAATTATATAACATGAATAAAGAGAGAAAAAATTAAAACCTGAATGCGAGTTAACTGATATCTCTAACTTTGTTTCTTGGGAGGAATGAAACCATCTATTTATAAGATTAGATATAGGATGACAAAAATAAGATTATAAATGTTGTTGTCATATTATTTCAAATTTTGATGTCAATACGTAATTTGTTAGTTATTTAAATTTTAAATGCAGTAAATATTCACCTCAATCAATATACATTTTATTCCATCAAATCAAGAAATACCACCACAGTTAATATTATATTGAGATTTAGGATTTAGAGTTTATTTATTCATATCCAAAAGCAAAGACAAATTAATTATAAAATCCAATTGTTGATTTTATTTAATCAATCACAATATCAAAAAGAGAACCCAATTCTGATTTGGGAAAAGCAAAACAGCAAAAAGGCTTCATAGAGAAAAAAAAATAAAGAAATGGATAAAAGATGAGAAAAATAATAAATTACATAACATTAATAAAGGGAGAGAAAATAAAACTTGGATGTGAGATTCTGATTTTAATTTTCGGTAACTACGAAATCTTTATAACCACCACCAGTGCTTAAAAAAAGTAACTTATTTCTTATTTCTACAATCCAAGCAACACTTACAATGTAGTCTACTCTTCCACTTTGTTCGGAACAACTTCAAAAACCTTCCATCAATGGTTGATACTCAATGACGAAGATGAACCATGACAAAAAAAGTTCACTACGATGCCCTCTCTCAAATAATAGGTCAAGGTTAATTTTGGATATTCAAAATTGTGGGATGAAAAAGAAAAACGTGGGGTGCAGGAAGAAGAAGCCAACAATCAAACTTGGTTGGGAGTGCATAAGACCATCAATTTTGAACAAATATTAAGATAACTGCAATTTATATATTATTTAAAATTTTAATACAACATAACTTAAATTTGTAGAGTTAGTTGAGATTTATTTATTTCTTCTAATAAAAAATTCTCTCACATCAATCCAATAATAAATTTAAAACAAAAACTAACAATTTAAAAAATAACTAACCATCATTTCATATTCCAAACTTATTTCAATCATTCATTTTCATACTACATATATCTAGTTTAAAGTTAAAAAAAAAAAAATCAATTTTGTCGTATATAAACAAAAAAATATATTTAACCCATAAAAAATTAGTAAAAATAATATTATTATAATTATTTTAATATTATTATTATCATGATTATTAGTATCATTACTATTATTATAAATATAACAATTTTAAAATATTAATAAATATAACATAGTTTTCCAAAGAATACTTAAAAAAAACTTGACTAGTCAATAAATATACCGATTAGAATAATTAATATATTAAAAAATAAAGCTAAAAAAATTGGATTCTCTTGTCTCGAGGAGCATCCATAGTAACAAAACAACATTCGTTTTCCATAATATTATCAAATCCCCATTTTTTCACAGTTTTATCCTTTAGATCACTATATTTTTAAAAAATTCAAATAATTCTTCATAAGAAACAACCTACACAATTACTTTCAATAAAAAAAATTATAATTTAATAATATTTTTATTTTAATAGTTATTGTAATAATAATTTTTTGTCAAAAGAATTTTTTTTATCATATTTAGATTATTCATTATTTAATAAAACAAATAATTTATTTATTTATTTAATGTTATACTTATTGAATAATTTATTTTTATTTTAAAATAATTAAAAACTTATCTTTTTAGAATTAACGTATATACTAGCGGAAATGTACGTGTGAATGTATCCACATTTTTTTATTTTTATTATTTAAATATATTTATATTTAATATTAAAAATTTAATTAAATAAATATGAATATAAATGAGAAACATATAAATTATCTAAGTGTAGACTATTGATATATTGTGAAAAATATAAACCAAAGAAATAATTATATATAATAAATTTGTGAAAAACATAAACAAAAAAATAATTATATATAGTAAATTTCCAAATATAATGTAATTTACAAAATGTCATGTAATATGATAATTTACAAATGTGATATCATATGATAAATTTATAAATGTCATGCAATTTACATAACATAGCCAACATAATACTTAATCATGAATCTTAACAAATTTAATAATAAAATATAAACTTTATATAAATGAATTGTGTGAGCTGAGGGATCCAGTCCTACCTACAATGAGATGCACAATTAATAATAACCTCAACATCTATTAAAAAATTAAACAAAAGTGAAGAAATATACTGTTCTTTAGGGTGAAGAAACATCTATTAACTTATTTCATAGAACAAATAAGTTTGAAAAACTTGACGATGCAGTTCTTTAGGGTGCGTTTGTATTTGAGGAGATAAAAGGGAAGATATACTGTTAAACGAAGAAAATGCAAAAATCAAACCAATAAAATAGATTAAAACATAGAAATCGAAAAAGTTTTTACTTTCTAAACTTTCTTCTTACATTTGCGGCGAAGAAAGTTCTATATATCTATATATATTTAATTATTAATTGTAAATTATATTTTTATCCTTTTTATTTTAAACTTAAATTATTTTTATTTTTATTTAAGTAAAATTATAATTTAAATATAAAAAATAATTATTATAAAATAACATAATTAATTATATTATATATATAATAAATTATAAATATAAATAATAATAATAAATATATTTTTAAGAATAAAGAAATAAGTTTATATAATAATTATTAATTACAAAAAATAAAGATAAAAATAATAATTTTATATAATATAAATATGAGTTTTTTTTTAAATATTTAAATAATATTTTAATTAAAAATAATTATAATTTATAAATAAATAAATAAAATTAATATTTATTCACAACTAATATTTTTAACCTCCACTCAACATAATTTTAAAATTTAAAAAATATCTTTTATTATAAAAATAAAAATTCGCAATTAAAAATAATACATTCTGGAAGGATAGATATGGAAGAACTTAGATTGTTTATTCCTGCACCTCCATACCTTCTTCTTTCACCTCCATAAGTTTTCAAATTTTCAAAAATGTCCCTTTATAATATTCTGGATTACTTAATCCGGAAGTCATTTTTCAAATTTGTAATTAGCTACCGGATTACATAATCCGGAAGCCATTTTTCAGATGCATGATTATTCTCTGGATTACATAATCTGAAAGTCTTATTTAACTTCTGGATTATGTAATCCGGAAGTCTTTTTTTCAAATGAGTTTCCGAATTACATAATTCAGAAACTACTCTATGAGGGTGACACAAAAAGGACAAAAATGTATTTTCATGTTATGTATGGAGGTGACAGAAGAAAATATGGAGGTGCAGGAACTTATTATGTTTCAGAAATAAAATTCTGAACAAAAAATCATCAAAAAGCCCATTCCAGATAATAAAATCTGTAATAAAAAAATAATACGTTAAGGGCCTTTTTGTCTTTTCCCCTAAAATTGGGGGCAGTGATATTGTATTTTTTTTTTTTTTTTAGTTTTGTACCAATTGTACAGGTATCCAATTATATTTGGGTTAGTTTTGGGACTTAAATAGTTATATGTGTTCTAATAAAAAATATACATTTGAATATTTATTGAATTTATTTAGATAAATAAAAAATACAAAAGATACTTCTAAATTAATCTCATCATTTCAAAAAATTCTGAATTTTTTTTTGTGTGTAATAACTTAATTTAATTTTTGCATAAAATTTCTTTGACACAAAAAAAATTACTTTATAATTTTTAAAAATTTAATTACTTCAAAATTTTGTATTTAAATATAGATAATAGTGACTAAAAATTTAAATATCTAATGATATGATAATTAGAAACTAAAAAATTAATTTTTAATTTTATTATTTTTATTGAAAAAAAAAATACTCTCTAAAATTAATTAAAAAATTATTTTTAATTTTATCTTATATAGATACTAAAAAAAATTGTCTCTAAATAAACGTTTATTTCTCTACCTTTACTAATTACTAAAAATATCATATCTAATTATATTATAAATATTTTATTATTAATAAAATTTATTTTAAATACCAATATTTTTAATTTATAAAGTATTATTTTAATTAATAATTAATTATTTTTAAACTTTAAATTAATTGATATTTAATAATTTTCTTATAATATCATATCATTTACTTAGTATTAACAATTGAAAAATCCGATAAGTAAATCTATTAACAAAAGAACTTATATAACTAAAACAAAGGAACAAAATTGAATACAATGAAATAAATAAGAGTATTAAAAATATATGAAGTCATTTTTATTAAAATTAAGACATTATACATGTACAACATTTCATTTGTTCAACATATACATAAAAAATCTCAATCAACTGCGAATTCTTTGTTGTGTTCCAAGATTGCAGCTCTACGTGGTGATTCAGATTGGGATGCAAGCCATTCTACTTGTTTCTTCATATCTCTGAAAATTGAAGAAAAATATATAGCAAAGAATAAATCTATATGTAAAATTAGAGAAAAAAGAGGGTAGATTATGAGAGGTAAAAGTAACTGACATGCATAGGGAATGAGACATGCTGAAAGATGTATGGTGTTTTAAAAACTCAATGAGGGTTGATGAGAAAATCATATGAACTTAAAAACTTAGGAAGTACCTCACAAAGTTTGTGCTTCTCGCCTTTGGCAAAAGTGTGTGAATTAACAATGTAACATCTGAAATATACATATGAAAAGCAAATGACGTAAGCCACTTTTAGCAATATGTAATAAAATGTAGTGGGGAAAGAAGACAAGTATGGAAGCAATACTTATATCTAAATAAGTTTGTATATTGTATTTAAATAAGCACACAAGAAAAGTAGTTTGAAATGATTGAAAATGGAAAAGCAGTTCAAATATTTAGTGTTTAAGGTATCTTCATCCTTCACACTCCTGAAATATCTTGCACTCCCTGCAAAATCATCGCTTCCCACACTCTGTGGATGCAAACATATTGAAGTTGAACTACCATAAAATCTTTTTTGAGAGGTGATATGGTTTGTCCCAGCTATGTATAGGGTGGGAAAAAGAAAATGAGGAAAGATCAGCTGATAAATTTGATACAACATTTCATTCAAACGTGCATAAATGAGATTCACTTATGTAAATATACAAAAGATTCATTTTAAAAGATTTGGCTTAACTTAACTAGAATGTCTTTGGCAATTCATTTTAAAAGATTTACATATCCTATAGACTTTAAAAATCTTTTAGGTATTAATTTTAACATCTTTTCACGGTCTCCTCTAGTACATTATCGTACATGTTACATAAACCAACATATGAATATCTTCTTCACCACCTCGTTTCTTGCAAATACAATATCCAATCCGAAGACAAATAGATCACATGAATGGAAGAATGCATACAAGTAATTAGAAACAAATTTTTTGAAAACACATACCAATATCTCGTGGTAAACCAAGCTACGGAGGGATTCATAATATAATAGTGTAGTTTAAAGTCAATTTGTTCATTGTTAATGTAAGAAAATTCTGTAGGATAATTATGCTTCTCAAAGATGTTAATTTCTCCACTCCAATTTTCTTTTCGATATATAAGACAACCTCACAAAAACCTAACAATTTGAGTCACAAGAGACGAATCAGAAAATATGAACTTTCTAAATTAATACATAAGAATCTAAAAAGGATAATAATTAATAAAGATGAATAGTCTTTATTACCTCCTCTATGTCATTACTAAGCATGGTTATGGACAAGTCTTTACACACATTAAACCCACTAGAACAAACAACAGTAATCAAATCAAAAAAGTGACTTTGAAGTTATCTACATACTTATGAAGTATAATACAAGGACATTATTAAATTTATTACTTCTTCACATTTTCTGTTCTTCTTGTCAAGATCTCTCTTGGAAATAGTTGTTCCATTGAATGTGTGTTCTCACCTTGGGCATTCTTATAGCATGTGGCGCAAAAACAATTATGCTTATCCTCTTCTTTTTCTCTTTTACAATAATAATGTGCATGCAACAAAAGCAATAAATTGGCGGGGGACAAAGTGTAGCTTTCGCCATTGAACATAATTGGCATTTGTAAGCATCACTCCTCCCTAATTCTCCCTCCATTATATCCTGACCCTTTTTTGCAACAACAACATCAAGCGTAATGCACATTATTACTGTGAAAGAGAAGAAGATGATACACATAATTGCTTTTGCTCTACAAGCTATAAGAATGGTCTCGGTGAAAACATCATTCAATGACACAACTGACTGTTTCCAAGAGAGATATAGCAGAGAATGTGAAGAAGCAGTAAATTTAATAATCAATCTGTATGTATGTAGATAACTTAGACACTTTTCATTAATGTTGTTTGTTGAAGTGGGTTGAATGTAGTAAATGCAAAAAGTGACAACATCAATGATGTGCGTACCTTTGATACCTTCGATGCTAAAGACTTGTCCAGAACCATGCTTAGTGATCGAGAGACTTTTTAAGTGTCTAGCTAAAACCTCTAGAGGAGGAGGTAAGAAAGACTATTCATCTTTAACAATTACTATCCTTTTCAAATTCTTATATATTAATTGAGAATGTTCATACATATTCTCTTATTCGTTTCTTGGGACTCAAATTGCTAGGTTTTTGTTAGGGTTGTATTATATGTGGACAAACAAATTGAAGTGAAGAAAAAATTTCTCGACATAATTATCCTACAGAGTTTTCTTACACATCAAAAGTAAGTAAAGTGGTTAACGACTTTAAACTACACTGTTCTATTTTAAAAGAACATTTATTTGTGTTTCAGGTTATTCTTCTGTTTCAAAAGATTGATGGAGTGGGTGTAGGCCTCTTTGCAATGTTTGCTCAAGTGTCTGACTCGTAGTTATCAAATAAGCTCTCTTTATATTTCATATCTCCATTGGGTGAAGTATTTAAGACCTGAAAAAAATGATCTCAGCTAAATAATAATCTCTCCGTACCTTCATTTACCACAAGATATTGGTATGTGTTCTTCTTTCTTTCCTCAGATTGGATATCTTGATTTTTGCAGGAAACGAAGTTTTACAACTTGCTATATATGGTCCTGTCCGGGAGAAGATTATATATTCTATTGTCCTGAATTTCAAAAAAACTCCGAAGAAAGATCAACTACGATATTGGTATGTCTTTCTTTCTCCTTCTCCTTGCGTGTGTTTTAGTTTACTACTATAAAACTCTTATGTTATATAAGTAATTTATATTATGTATTTGTTTAATTCATCAGGTATCATTCAGCACTAAGAAAGGCTGGTGAAGAGTTAGTTTAACGATTATTTCTGTACTGATAGGGTAAAACCGAGAGGTTCATGCCGAGAACTACATAGTATAACAATTAAGATGATTAAGTTAAAACCGAGAGGTTTTGACCGAAAGCAATAAAGACAAGAATAAAACAAATAT
>Ga0123342_1002508_pt1 | contig 30493 bp, 17 predicted proteins | sample Turbeawhitnodule_FD_89960 | JGI IMG/M metagenome (GOLD analysis project Ga0123342, IMG submission 89960) | Root nodule microbial communities of legume samples collected from Mexico - Turtle bean Mexico white nodule | ecosystem: Host-associated > Plants > Roots > Nodule | place: Mexico: Nepantla... | reverse complement strand
GTCATATAAAATTTCAATATCAATTTCATCATTCATATAGACCACACATGGATCTATTTTCAATCACAATCATTGGATTTCATTTCAATCCCACTTCATCTTCTGGAAGACTCATTAAGTATGTCCCTACCAAAGACTAACACCTAACCCAAAGATTATCAGCGAATCCAATAGAAAGGATCAAGATAAGTTCAAACATCCAATAGCGAGTGTCTATAGTGGGACCCGGTGTGTATGAACTCCCTCTCGGCTTCTCACTACCTGATATCTTAGTCTACATGACTTAGGTCATCAGTGAAGCCAGAGGATCTCTGTTAAACACAGGCTTTTCATACTTAATGTACCATCAAATAACAACTCATACATTATCCCAAATGTATGACATCAATTTCATACAATTTTCATCATACAATATCATTCAAAACACAATTCACAATATTCAAAAGTCTATTTGACATAAAAAAAATAACGCTTCAATACTAAATCATCAAAACCTAATATTTCCTCCAATTTAAATAATATATAAACAAACAACCCAATATATAAACACACAACATCCCTGCAAGAGAAATTGAATATTGGGACCACGTCCCTTCCACATCCAGATCTTCTAGCCTAGGGTTCTATTAAAAATTAAATTTAGCTTCCCTTACCTCAATTGCTTGCTTTCCAAGCAACTTCTAGAATTTTATTCCCCACCGTTTGGATAAGCTTCAAGATTTACGGACCTAATGCAAGTTATCCAAACAGAACAAAAATTCAGGATATAATAGAATAAGTTGAGAGGATTAAACTTCTCAACTGACCCCACAAAGATTGATAACTAAATCCTAAGAAAAAACAGAGGACAAAGGATCTCTAGAGCAAAAATGAACTTATTCTGTTTGAAAATCTAATCGGGTAGAAATGTTCCTTAACTCCTCAGGTACAACGTGGTATGATCATATTCTAAAATAGATGAGGTATGAAGTAAGAAATTAAGAGAGAAGATAAAAGGAAGAGATGGAGGGAGAAAGAAGAAAGAATGGTGCGTGCAGGGGAGGGTTCTGTCTTTTTATTTTTTTTAAGACAGTGTTGTTACATTACACATAATTAAAAAGGTTCATTTATGTTTTTTATTTAAATAATATAAACTAGGTTAATTGTTGTTATAATCTAATAAATGTAGATATATTCATTAATAAAAGAATTATTTTTTATGAATGACACTAAAATTTAAAAATCAAATCTTTGTTTGGTTGGTTTTCACCCAAAGAAAAATTTATTATTATAAAATCATAAAATTATAAATTAGTATTTTTTATTAGAAGATATGTATATAGAAATATATGTTAAAAGTTATAATGATATTTGTAAATTTATCAATATTGTTATAAAATCTACAGTTTAATAATGTTATATAAAAAATATTAAAAAATACACACAAGCGTCACATCACTTCTCTTTTCAAGTATTAATAAAAAATAGATGTTCAACCTGTCGTGCATTTTATTTTTTATTATGTTATTTTTATAATTTTTAAATAGTATATATGTGTATTAATTTTTATTATATATGATTTTACTTATTATATAAAAATAATAATTAAATATATTATTTTTTATATATTATATTGAACTAATGTTGCAATAAAGAATTGAAAACCAAATATTATAAATATTTATAATTTAATTTGTTGTAGAGTGTGGGTAGTGTTTTTTTTAATGTACGGATTCTCTTACAACTTGATTGCATATATTATGTGTGTAGTTTTTAGTTTACATTTTTTTTACATCAATGTAGTTTCAATAATTTGTATTATAAATTGAAAATATTCACAAAATTATCATCAAGTGTGTGTAACCCAATAAATTTCTATAAATTTTTTTTATCATACAAGATAAACTTTAATAATAACATAATATATTCATATACATATTTGAAAATACAATATTAATTAGGCTGCTAATCCCTTTTATATGCCACTTTTAAAATTTGTACTTAAACTTGTTCGTGTAGAGTACATTTATTATTATTTATTATAAGTCATCACCAAGCAACAAACATGATAGTAAGTTTTAGAAAAAAGTCCAAAGTTCATTTGATTAAATATTATATACACAACAATTCATAGAAGATAATCATATTTCTTTTGTAAGAAGAAAGTTTTTTTCTTCACAATAAATTATGAAGACACAAGTGTTTTATTTGTAACACTTTGTTGCCCTTTTTTTTTGGATTTAATAAGTAATGTGCTTGCTTAGGTGATACATGCATAGTCTTAAGTTAACATAGTATTCACAAAGTCATTAGGGTTTCCCATTATTTCAAAATTTCAAAACTCATATTTGGTTATGTTGTATGTTTTTTACAAACATTGTCATGCTTAGGTTATGTATTTATCCCAAACTCTATTAGACCTTTTCTAGATTTTAATTCTTTGAAAAATCTTTCTTTTTCGTGATCCTTATTTTTTGGAGTTTTTGGTGTTATGGACATGTTTTGCAATAAAGTAATCTTCCATTTAACCTTATTTTGATTTGTTTTGTAGCAAAAGATTCACTTATTATGGTTAATGTGTTGTTAAGTGTTTCCTGAATCATTAAGTTAACTTCTTTCATGTTTTGCTAAAACTATTTACCAATTTCAAAATGGGTACTTTTTCTGACATTGTTGTCGATATTTTTTTGTTTATGATCATATTTTGCAGTAAAGTAAGCTTTTGTTTAACCGTATTTCAAGATAGTGGTTTTTAAATTTCAAATTTGATTTCTAAAACTTTTTTGTAACCTTGTTTTACTATTTACATCATCTTCTCATTGGATTCTGCATTGCATTCCTGAATCCTATCATTCTCAAAACCCCCAAAAGGTCATAAATAGTTATTGGTAAGCTTATCTTTTGTGTTTACTACATTTCATAATGATGTTATTCTGATTTAAATTTTTTTATTTTGTTTTGTGCAGATTTATTTTATGTCAAGCATTTGTTATGCTTTGTTTTTTCATCGTATTTCTCATCTACATTTTTTTTTTCATATTGATGTTCATCCAATTTAAATGTTTTGTTTTGTTTTGTGTTTTTTTCATATTCATGTTCATCTTATTTAAATGTTTTATTTTTGTTCTGTGAAGTATTGTTTTTATGCTAAACATTTGTTCTATTTTGAATTTGAAATTTCGAATTTGAAATCTAATGTATATGTGATTACTGGTATTGGTTTTCTATTGAATTCTCATAACAGATCTTGGGTTTGAGGGAAAAACTTCATCTTTTTGGGGAATGTTTGGCAATTGAACTTTGAAGCATAAGATAAAACATTAAACCAAGCAACTTCGACGGTGGAAGACTTTAAGAGAGAAAGTAGTGGAATGATGAAGGCGGAAGATAAAAAATTTTATTCTTTGTTTTTGGTACGAATTATTTGTTTTTGTTCCATTTATGTTTGATGAACATTTTTTCTCTCATTTCCTGCATATGAAAAATACAATAAACAAAGAAGGCAAAATACATTTGTGTATGAGGTAAAATATTTTTCATTTTCCATGTTTAGTGCTTTTGGAATTGCGTTAGTCATTTCTAATAAATGCTCTGACTATGTCGTTCCTATACTCCAACCAAAGTCTTTTCGATTCTTTATTCGATACCCCTTGAAGATATCTTGGATATTTTTGTATTATGTAGTGATGACATTAATAGATATTTGATTAGTTTTATTGTTTAATGCATTGTATAAGTTGTATTAATTCGTTGTTTTCTTGATATTTAAGTCCACTTTAGGTTTGTGTGGAGGTAAATGACTCTTCATTTTCAATGTTGTCAGGTACATTGCACATTTATTATTATTTATTTTTTTTTGTCATTTCACACAAGTATTCTGACTTTGTTGTTCCCATACCCCAATGAAAGTCTTTTCAACTCTTTCGTAGTCTATTAATTAATAAGATTGAATTAAGTTATGTTTTTTTGAAGTTATTATTTTTGAATCATGATATTTGTAAGGACATAACTCTTTTTACAATGGATTACTAATATGTGTAAACTAAAAGTGTGCTATAAATATAATTGTTTACACAATTTATTCTTTTATTCACACTTTTTCGCTAATCCTCTTTTATGTTTCTCTTTTTTCATTTCATATTCTCTTCTTCAAGGCTTTCCTAATCAACCAAATCATAGCAAATTCCACAGACATTGTCACATTGGATTATCATGGCAAGGTGGATGTTGGAAGTCACAATTTATTAGAATATTGCAAGATGGAAGACTAATTGACAAACATCTTTGTGCTTCCAAAAACATGGAGTTAATAAAACTACTACAAGGAGTATTGGGAATCTAAAGCAATGTATAAATATTGTTTATTACAATTTATTATAGCATTATTAGAATTCATACTATTATGAGTTTTAGCTATAGAAATTATGGGTGATTATGAAATTTATAAGTAGTTTTATTTTTTATTTGTTTCCGGATTAATGGGTGGAACTATTGTATGGAAAGATTGTCAATATCAATAAAATTGTGTGAAGATTTTTTAGCCTTAAAATATTTAAGTTCATGCACAATACTATGCATACCAGTACCTAATTAGTCATAGTAATTAGGCTACAATTTAATTTATAACATCATCTAATTATTCCTGGATTATTAGATTGATTGATGGTAACCAAATCATAAATTACTGGAGGTACATATCATTAATACAAATTTTCTCAATAATTATATTTTCAAGAATGAGAAATCAACTGAATCAAAAAAATTTTATTAATAAACAATAGTTGAATATGAAAACTATAAACATTGTTTAGAAAATAAATGGATGAGAATAATGATAGGAAGACATCGCTCTTTTGACATTGGTCAACAAATATATGCACTACAAGAAAAATATAATCTTTCGTGGGCAAAAAACGGACGCAACAGACCAAAAAGGAACGCATAAGCGTTGGATTTTCGTTGGCCAACAGTCCCACAAAAAATCATTGGAAGCAAATGGAAATTAGTGTGGGCCAGCGAGTTCAACGCATGTTGTGTGGGCCAAACCCACGCAAAACGGACACAAATTGCATCACCTAAGTGGACGTCCAAGAGACGCAATTGCGGTGGCTTATGCATGGGCCAAACCGACGCAAAATTAAAATATCGCCTATGCGTCGGCTAGGACAACAGAATGAAAATAAAAAATAAAAAATATCAGATGGCCCACGCAAAAGCCGACGAAAAAATTAATTAATAAAAAAAAAGTTGGCGTGGGCCAATAAAGGGATGAAAAAAAAACAATTTATTTTGTTTTTTAGCTAGTTTACCCTGTAAACAATAAATAGCAACCAAATCACATTCAGACAAATTACTATCATTCACAATACATCCACAAACATATCCAACGTACATAAATAATACAAATAGTTAAACAAAGTCTTTGATCCATTCAAAGATTCTAAATTGATATGAATACTTAAAAAAATATTAAAATTAAAATTGTACTTTACAAATTTAACTAAAAGCACTAAAATGAATCCCATAGTGATGTGATCTATGAAAACTTGTAAAAAATACAAACAATATAAATAAATAAATGCAGTAATTAAAATACTTAGTATATAATAAAAATGTCAAATAGTTAAACTTACAGTATAGGATGCACTTTAAGGAACAAATCATCCTGCTTTGGATCATACTCATGATTGAATTGAGTTGTGCTATTGGTAGCATTTTTGTCACGTTTCATTGAGATAAGTTTTCCTTTTTAACCTTCATCTCATCCTCCAAGTGTGCATACTTCTTACTCCACATACTAAGTTCAGCACGAAGCATTTGATTTTCAATCACATGCTCAAATTGTGAAGTGCCGAAAACAGAGGTTTGAGTGAGGGAAGAGACTCCTTGGCGGAAGTTAGCAGCCATGTCTGTCGTACCATACACCCGACCTCTACTCTTTCCTCTAGCAGCTTCCTTCCAAGTTTGAAGCTTAGTTGCAGGATCAAGTTGGTGGACATTAGTGCTAGAGTCCAGAGAACTATTTACTTGAAGGGCCCTCAAGCGCTCATGATAGTTTTCCTATATAGATCATTAGGAAATGAAAATGTTAGGAAATTAAAATATAAATATAAAAAAAGTTAAAAGAATAACTTACATAAGTCGATTCACCCTTTTTGTTTGTGTGGGTGACCATAAATAGTTCATCAGGTTTTGAAGGACGACCATATTGACGTTCCTAATAATGTTGTACAGGTAAAAGCAGTGTAGGTTGCAAATGTAAAATGATTTTCATGTAAGGCGGTGACAAGTACTTACCAAGGCCACTGCAATATCTGAGTGTGATTTTCGACCTGTGGAGTGCAGTGCTCCACCACGAGCTGAACCCCTATTGGCTTTATTTTGAGTTGATTTATCTTTGAATTGGTTCAACCCATGCTTGCTCACCTATCCAAATAGGTCAGACACCATTTGTCCTAACTTTTGTCAACATGTCACAAAGTCTTTTTCTGACTTTAAACTCGTAGACCTTTTTAATTTGGCATTCATCTTGAGGTGCCTAAGTGACTCTAGTCAGTTAAAAACAAGAAAATGGTTTGTTTCAATTTTCCCATTTTGGTTGATCTATATGAAATTGTAATTAAAAATTAAAATTACCTGAAAGTTAGTCCAGCATTTTAGTTTGTCCTCTTCGGGCATGGCATCATAATGATGATATGGACCTCTAAATTGAGACCGAATGCAATGTCAAATGGCCTCACTAGCAAAATGATTTAACTTCCACCTACAATACAAACAAATCAAATTATAGACATACTAATATAAAGATAAAATTAAATATACATTTAGGATGACTTACCCTCTACCAAGAAGTCGGATGATGACCCTACCAGTAGGGTCACGCTGGACATCCTCAGGGTGGAGATTATGCTCTGAAGCAGCAGCAGCATCATGGTCAACATGGTCAGAGAGGCCTTGCAGAGCCAGCAGTAGTCGGGACAAATGGAGAAGATATGGTGTGGACAATGGGATAAAGAGTAGTCTGCACAAATGTACCCGGGGTGGTCTGCAGAAATGCACCAGGAGTGGGCTGCACAAAAGTTTTAACCCTCTGCAGCCCTTATTTAATTTACACACCCCACATCAGTATTTTTAATTTTCTGGCCCAATATGCTGCCCAAGTTTTTTACTCTCTGCAGCCCTTATTTAATTTACACACCCTACATAACTATTTCAAATTTTCTGGCCCAATCTGCTGTCTTTATTTTTTACTCTCTACATCCGCTATTTCAGTTAAACACCCCCACGTCATTAAAAAAAAAATATTCATAAAGTTCTTCCAATCTTGCCCATAAATTTTCCCTTTCGCATGACGTATTTATTTTGTTCATCCATGAATTTTTTTAAATAACGAATGAAAAAATTAAAAAGTTTATTTTTTACACTATCATATTACTGATAATAAGAACAAACATGTGAATTTATGAAAACGTTTATCTACCTGTTTGAACACTTGTACACTTTCAACAATTTTCAACATTCACAACCTCTTGCACTCCAAAATCCTACATTTAAAGTCCAAAATCGCACATAACCGAGATTCATCTTTATCCAAAAAATGCAAAGTCAAACCCTAGACATGCAATTTTTTATCGTCATAGTTTCAAGTCATCTAGTTTAAATGACATACCAGCAATAGCAGTAACCAACACAAAACACCAACACATTGCAGCACAATAATCCAAAAAAAAAATGAATAAAAAACTTATGAACCTTTAAACATTTACCTGCGACAACAACAATGGAGAAGGAGCTGGAGTTGAACCGCGATTGTGAACGACCAAAGACACGGTGCAGGGGAGCTCACACTACGACAGTGTAGAGGTGAGCGACGACTGAGCAGCAGCGAATGCCGAGGAGGCTCAGTGACACGGTGTGGAGGAGACAGTGTCGCGAAGGAGGCTCGCGGAGGCAGTGACGTGGAGGAGGCTCGCGAAGGCTGTGAGACCGAATGCAATGTCCAATGGCCTCACTAGCAAAATTATTTGGGGTTCACCTACAATACAAACAAATCAATTTACAAACATAGTAATATAAAGATAAAATTAAATATACATTTATGATGACTTCCCTTTACCAAGACGTCGGATGACGACCGTACTAGTAGGGTCACGCTGGACCTCCTTAGGGTGAAGGTCGTGCTCTGAAGTAGTAGCGACACCATGGTCAAAATGGTGAGAAAGACTTGAGCCAACAGTAGTCGAGACAGATGGAGAAGATGTGGTGTGGACAATTGGATAAGGAGTTGTCTGCACAAATGTACCCGAAGTGGTCTACACAAATGTACCCAGAGTGGTCTGCACAAAAGTTTTTACTCTCTGCAGCCCTTATTTAATTTACACACTCCACATCAGTAGTTTTAATTTTCTGGCCCAATATGCTGCCCAAATTTTTTACTTTCTACAACCCTTATTTAATTTACTCATCTTACATAACTATTTCAAATTTTCTGGCCCAATTTGCTGTCTTTATTTTTTACTTTCTGCATCCGCTATTTCATTTAAACACCCCCACGTCATTAAAAAAAAATTCTTCATAAAGTTCCACCAATTTTGCCTATAAATTTTCCCATTCGCATGACGTATTTATTTTGTTTATCCATGACTTTTTTTAAATAACGAATGAAAAAATGAAAAAGTTTATTATTTGCACAATCATCTTACTGATAATAAGAATAAACATTTGAATTTACGAAAACGTTTATCTACCTGTTTCAACACTTCTACATTTTCAACAATTTTCAACATTCACAACCTCTTTCACCGCAAAATCTTACATTTATAGTCCAAAATCCTACATAATCGAGATTCATCTTTATCCAGAAAATGCAAAGTCAAACCCTAGACATTAAATTTTTAATCATCACAGTTTCAACTCATTTGATTTAAATGACATAATAGCAACAACAACAACAACCAACACATAACACCAACACATTGCAGCTCTATAATGCAAAAAAATAAAAAATAAAAAAAATTCCAAACCTTCAAACATTTACTCTCAGCAACAACAATGAAGTAGCAGTTGGAGCTAAACCGCGACGGTGAACGACCAAAGACACGGTGTAGGGAAGTTCACACTACGACATCGCGGAGGTGAGCGAAAACTAAGCAGCAATGACGTGGAGGAAAACTGAACGCAAAGGAGGCTAAGCGACACGACGCGGAGGAGACAATGTCGCAGAAAAGGCTCGTGGAGGTAGTGAGGCGGAGGAGGCTCGCAGAGGCAATGACGTGGAGAAGGCTCGTGGAGGCAGTGAAACTAAATGCAATGTCCAATGGCCTCACTAGCAAATTATTTGGTGTGCACCTACAATACAAACAAATAAATTAAAGACATAAAAATACAAAGTTAAATTAAATATACATTTTGAATGACTTACCCTCTACCAAGAAGTCAGATGATGACCCTAATAGTAGAGTCACGCTTGACCTCCTTAGAAGGAGGTCGTGCTCTGAAGCAGTAGCGACACAATGGTCAACATGGTCAGAGAGACCTTGCACAGAGGCAACAGTAGTCAGGATAGATAGAGAAATTGTGGTGTGGACTATGAGATAAGGAGTAGTCTGCATAAATGTACAAGGGGTAATTTGCACAAATGTACCAAGGGTGGGCTACACAAAAATACCAGGGGTGGACTGTACAACAATTTTTACTCTTTACAACCCTTATTTAATTTACACACCCCACATCAGTATTTTTAATTTTCTGATACCATATGTTGCCAAATTTTTTTACTCTATGCACAAATGTACCAGGGGTAGGCTGCACAAAAGTACAAGGGATGGATTGCACAACATTTTTTGCTCTCTGCAACCCTAATTTAATTTGCACACCTCAAATCAGTATTTTTAATTTTTTGGCCCAATATGCTACGTAAATTTCTTATCTCTGCAACCCTTATTTAATTTACATACCTTACATAACTATTTCAAATTTTCTACCCCAATCTCCTCTCTTTATTTTTTACTTTATGCATCCTCTATTTCATTTAAACACCTCTAGGTCACTAAAAAAATTTCTCCATAAAGTTTTCCCAATCTTGCCCATAAATTTTCCCATTACGCATAACATATTTATTTTGTTCATCCATGATTTATTCTAAATAACGAATGAAAAAATGAAACAGTTTATTCTTTGCACTATCATATTACTAATAATAAGAACAAACATGTGAATTTATGAAAACGCTTATCTACCTATTTCAACACTTCTACATTTTCAACAATTTTCAACATTCACAACCTCTTTCAATTCAAAATCCTACATTTATATTCCAAAATCCTACATTTATATTCCAAAATCCTACATAATCGAGATTCATTTTTATCAAAAAAATGCAAAGTCAAACCACAAACATACAATTGTTAATCATCACAGTGTCAACTCATTCGGTTTAAATGACATAACAACAACAGTAACAACCAACACATAACACCAACACATTGCATCCCTATAATGCAAAACATTGTATCAAAAAATTCTAAACCTTTAAATATTTACTTTCGGCAAGAACAATGGAATAACAGCTAGAGCTAAATCGCGATGGTGAATGACAAAAGACACGGTGCAGGAAAGTTTACACTACGACGTTGCGGAGGTGAGCGAAAATTGAGCAGCAGAGAATGCTCGGGGTGGCAATGAAACTAAATGCAATGTCCAATAACCCCACTAGCAAAATTATTTGGCGTCCACCTACAATACAAATAAATGAATTAAAGACATAGTAATACAACGATAAATTAAATATAAATTTTGGATGACTTACCCTCTACCAAGAAGTCAGATGATGACCCTAACAGTAGGGTCACGCTTGACATCCTTAGGGTGGAGGTCGTGCTCTGAAGAAGCAGCAACACCATGGTTAACATGGTCAGAGAGTCCTTGCATAGAGGTAGCAGTTGTCGAGACAGATGAAGAAGTTGTGGTGTGAACAATGGGATAAGGAGTAGTCTGCAAAAATATACTAGGGGTAATTTGCACAATTGTACCAAGGGTGGGATGCACAAAAGTACCAGGGGTGGACTGCACAACAGTTTTTACTCTCTCCAATCTTTATTTAATTTACACACCCCACATCAGTAATTTTAATTTTCTAATCCCATATGCTGCCCAAATTTTTTACTATGTGCAGTCCTTATTTAATTTACACACCCTACATAACTATTTCAAATTTTCTGGCCCAATGTGTTATCTTTATTTTTTACTTTCTGCATCCCTTATTTCATTTAAACTCCCCGACGTCACAAAAAAAATTCTTCATAAAGTTCCCTCAATTTTGCCCATAAATTTTCCTATTACACATTTCGTATTTATTTTGTTCATCCATAACTTTTTTTAAATAACGAATGAAAAAATGAAAAAGTTTATTCTTTGCTTCATGTTACTGATAATAAGAACAAACATGTGAATTTATGAAAATATTTATCAACCTATTTCAACACTTCTACATTTTTAACAATTTTCAAGATTCATAACCTCTTACACTGCAAAATCCTACATTTAAAGTCAAAAATCGCACATAACCGAGATTCATCTTTATCCAAAAATGCAAAGTCAAACCTTAGATATACAATTTTTAATCATCATAGTTTCAACTCATCTGCTTTAAATGACATACCAACAACATCAGGAACCAACTCATAACACCAACACATTGCAGCCCAATAATTAAAAAAAAAAGAATAAAAAAACTATGAACTTTAAAACATTTACCCCATGCAGCAAGAATGGAGCAAAAGCAAGAATGGTGTCGCTACGGTGTAGGGAAGCTCACACTAAGACGTTGTGGAAGTGAGCGACAACTACGCAGCAATGAACGATGAGGAGGCTCAGTGACGCGACGCGGAGGAGGCAGTGTTGCGAGGAGGCTCGCGAAGGCAGTGATAAGGAGGAGGTTCAAGGAGGCAGTGATAGGGAGGAGGTTCAAGGAGGCAATGACGCAGAGGAGGCTCGTGGAGGCAATGAAACTGAATGCAATGTCCAATGGCCACACTAGTAAAATTATTTGGGCTACACCTACAATTCAAACAAATCAAATTACAAACTTAATAATATAATGATAAAATTAAATATACATTTATGATGACTTATCCTCTACCAAGAAGTTGGATGATGACCCTACCAGTTGGGTCATGCAGGACCTCCTCAGGGTGGAGGTCATACTCTGAAGCAGCAACGACACCATGGTCAAAGAAGCCTTGCACAGTGCTACTAGTAGTCGAAACAGATGAAAAAGATGTGGTATGGACAATGGGATAAGTAGTAGTCTGCACAAATGTACTAGGGGTGGGCTGCACAAATGTACCAGGGGTGGGCTGCACAAAAGTACAAGGGGTGGATTGCACAACAGTTTTTGCTCTCTGCAGCCCTAATTTAATTTGCACACCTCAAATCAGTATTTTTTATTTTTTGGCCCAATATGCTGCCTAAATTTCTTACTCTTTGCAACCTTAATTTAATTTACACACCTTACATAACTATTTCAAATTTTTTACCCCAATCTGCAATCTTTATTTTTTACTTTATGCATTCTCTATTTCATTTAAACACCTCTAGGTCACTAAAAAAATTTCTGCATAAAGTTCCCCCAATCTTGCCCATAAATTTTCCCATTACGCATAACATATTTATTTTGTTCATCCATGATTTATTTTAAATAACGAATGAAAAACTGAAACAGTTTATTCTTTGCACTATCATATTACAAATAATAAGAACAAACATGAGAATTTATGAAAACGTTTATCTACCTGTTTCAACACTTCTACATTTTCAACAATTTTCTACATTAACAACCTCTTTCACTGCAAAATCCTACATTTATAGTCCAAAATCCTACATAATCGAAATTCATCTTTATCCAAAAAATGCAAAGTCAAACCATAGACAAACAATTTTTAATCATCACAGTTTCAACTCATCCGGTTTAAATGACATAACAGCAACAACAACAACCAACATATAACACCAACACATTGCAGCCCTATAATGCAAAAAAATGAATCTAAAAAATCTAAACCTTTAAATATTTCTCCCGACAACAACAATGGAATAACAACTAGAGCTAAATCGCGACGGTGAATAACAAAAGACACGATGCATGGAAGTTCACACTACGACGTCGCGGAGGTGAGCAAAAACTGAGCAGCAGCGAACGCAGAGGAGGCTCGGGGAGGTAGTGAAACTAAATGCAATGTCCAATGGCCTCAATAACAAAATTATTTGGCGTCCACCTACAATACAAACAAATAAATTATAGACATAGTAATACAAAGATAAATTAAATATACATTTTGGATGACTTACCCTCTACCAAGAAGTCAGATGATGACCCTATTAGTAGGGTAACGCTTGACCTCCTTCGGGTGGAGGTCGTGCTTTGAAGCAGTAGCGACACCATGGTCAACATGGTCAGAGAGACCTTGCATAGAGGAAGCAGTAGTTGGGACATATTGAAAAGTTGTGGTGTGAACTATGGGATAAGGAGTAGTCTGCACAAATCTACTTGGGATGAGATGCACAAAAGTATCAGGGGTAAACTGCACAACAGTTTTTACTCTCTACAACCTTTATTTAATTTACACCCCCCACATTAGTAATTTTAATTTTCTAATCACATATGCTGCCCAAATTTTTTACTTTGTGCAGTCCTTATTTAATTTACACACTCTACATAACTATTTCAAATTTTCTGGCCCAATGTGCTATCTTTATTTTTTACTTTATGCATCCCTTATTTCATTTAAACTCCCCCACGTCACTAAAAAAAAAATTATTCATAAAGTTCCCCCAATCTTGCCCATAAATTTTCTCATTACGTATTTAATTTTTTCATCCATGACTTTTTTTAAATAACGAATGAAAAAATGAAAAAGTTTATTCTTTGCTTCATGTTACTGATAATAATAACAAACATGTGAATTTATGAAAATATTTATCGACCTATTTCAACACTTCTACATTTTTAACAATTTTCAAGATTCATAACCTCTTACATTGCAAAATCCTACATTTAAAGTCCAAAATCCCACATAACTGAGATTCATCTTTATCCCAAAAAATGCAAAGTCAAACCTTAGACATACAATTTTTAATGATCACAGTTTCAACTCATCTGGTTTAAATGACATACCAACAACAGCAGGAACCAACACATAACACCAACACATTACAGCCCAATAATAATAAAAAAAAGAATAAAAAAACTATGAACTTTAAAACATTTACCCCATGCAACAAGAATGGAGCAGAAGCAAGAATGGTGTCGCTACGGTGCAGGGAAGCTCACACTATGACGTTGCAGAGGTGAGCGACAACTACGCAGTAGTGAACACTGAGAAGGCTCACTGACGCGACGCGGAGGAGGCAGTGTCGCGAGGAGGCTGGCGGAGGCAGTGAATTCAATGTCCTATGGCCACACTAGCAAAATTATTTGGGGTCCACCTACAATACAAACAAATTAAATTACAAACTTAGTGATATAATGATAAAATTAAATAAACATTTAGGATAACTTATCCTCTACCAAGAAGTCGGATGATGACCCTACCAGTAGGGCCACGCTGGACCTCCTTAGGGTGGAGGTCGTGCTCTGAAGCAGCAACAGTACCATGGTCAACATAGTCAGAGAGGCCTTGTACAGAGCCTACAGTAGTCGGGACAAATGGAGAATATGTGATGTGGACAATTGTGTAAGGAGTAGTCTGCACAAATGTACTTGGGGTGGTTTGCACAAATTTACTAGGGGTGGGCTGCAAAAAAAGTACCAAGGGTGGACTGCACAACAGTTTTTACTCTCTGCAACCTTTATTTAATTTACATACCCCACATCAGTATTTTTAATTTTCTGACCCCATATGCTGCCCAAATTTTTTACTCTGTGCAGCCCTTATTTAATTTACACACCCTACATAAATATTTCAAATTTTCTGGCTCACGTGTTAGAAATGATGGCTTAAACAAGAGGGGGGTGAATTGTTTTATCAAAGATTTTCGCAAATACTTACTTCATAATGAATTCTTAACAAAGAACTCATATAAGCACTTAAGGAAGGCAATCAAACAATCTAACAAAAATAGGTATCAGAATTTCAACCGGTTAAGGTTACGATTTAATTGGTTGTTTATAGCAGCGAAATATCAAACAATTAGAGAGTTTGAGGGAAAGAAAGATTTACACACAAGAGTTATACTGGTTCACTCAATCATTTTGCTACATCCAGTCCTCAGTCAAACCACTGAGTATTCCATTATGTAACCAATCACAGATTACCAAAACCACACCACAAAGAGGTGACTTTGAATCCCACAAAGCCTACTCATCCATTTTGCACACACCACTCCTCTAGACAGAACACCCTCTGTCTTTATAGGTTTTTCAAACACAAAAGTATGTAATATGAACAATTACAAGATACTAAACATGATAGAAAGCACCTGGATTTACAGAACCATAGATCCTATGATCAATACTTGTTACCACACAACAAAGCTTGACAACAATCTTGCTTTTTAAAAATCCTTTCTTAAAATCAAATCTCTTTCTAAAATCTGAATCAATACTTGTTGAATTTCTCTTGTATATATGATTTGAAAACAAAGCTATATTTATAGCCTTTGAAAAGCTACCGTTTAAGGCAAATTTGAACAACTGAATCAGTTAAAACATGTTTTCAAAATACTATTATGAAAACACACATTTAACAGGTTGAAATCACAATTCAATCGGTTGAATGAGTCAAACAGTTACAGAACTGATTTAAAAAACAATTTCACAACTTCCAGCCAGCTAAGTGACAAACAACCGATTATTTCGATAAATCAATCGGTTGTTTTCCCTTTGCTTGGAAAAACACTTAGTTTCCTAAAACAGTTTTAATCAAGCTTTGTGCAGGCTTTAAGAACTGATCTTTCTAAAGACCCTACTCTTAAACCCAAACCTAGAAAGCAGCACAGCTTCAGGCTTCATGTGGATTTGATACATCAAAGCTACCATATTCAACAATCTCCCCCTCTTTGATGGAGACAAATCCTTGGAATGCTTTTAGGAATGTTCTTTGTTTAGAATCTATTGAATCCTACATTCATTGAACAAACACAGGGTAATCTAATCCAAAACAGATATGCACCATACACCAGTTCTCACTAGGTGATTTCCAGAAGGAACATTAGCCACAATCAGATGAGAAACCAGTAATCATACAAGAATGCATAAGAACAGTCGATTATTTCATAGAGATAACCGGTTAAAATTCTGTAAACCAGAGTTTTCAGCAGTTTAAAACTTCAAATTTAAACCAGTTAAGCAGTTCATCACAACAATGTTCAAAGTAATAAAGAAAGCTGTTATTAAGAACATTACAAACCAAACTTCTCCCCCTATTTGTCTCATCAAATAGACAAAAGGTAGGATAAAAAACAGTTTAAGATAAGGCATGCATATCAATTATTCCCAATTAATTTCTTAAGGAATTGAACCTGTCCTTTGATAAAGGTTTGGTGAAGATGTCAACAAGCAGACTTTCTATTGAAACAAACTTGATTTCACAATCTCCATTGTTGATATGATCACGGATGAAATGATGCCTTATTTCAATATGCTTTGTCCTTGAGTGTTGAACTTGATTCTTTATCAAGTTGATGGCATTTGTGTTGTCACAAAGTAGAGGTACTTTGTTAATCTGTAATCCAAAGTCTTCAAGCTGTTGCTTGATCCACAAAATCTGTGCACAGCAGCTTCCAGCTGCAATATATTCAGCTTCAGCTTTGATAAAGCTACACATGCTTGTTTTTTACTGTGCCATGAAATGAGGCTAGATCCAAGTACGTGACATGTTCCACTCGTACTTTTCCTGTCTAATTTGCAATCTGCAAAATCATAGTCAGAATATCCTACTAAATGAATAGGGAATGAGAGGGATACCATAAACCCATGGATATTGTGCCTTTGAGATACTTCAGGATCCTCTTCACAACTTTTAGATGTGATTCCTTAGGACAAGACTGGAATCTTGCACAGAGGCAGACAACAAACATAATAGCTGGTCTACTTGCAGTTATGTAAAGAAGATAACCTATTAAACCCCTATACATGGTTTGATCAACTTCTGGTCCAGCTGCATCAGCACCTAAGTAGCAGTTTGTTGACATAGGCGTTGTTGCAGCTTTACATGCTTCCATTTCAAACTTCTTAAGAATGCCTTTGTAGTACTTGGATTAACATACAAAGATACCCACTTTGGATTGTTTAACTTGCAGTCCAAGAAAGAAAGAAAGTTCTCCCATCATGGACATTTCGAACTCCCCCTGCATTGCTTTGACAAAATCTTCACAAAGTTTTGCATTAGAAGAGCCAAATATAATGTCATCCACATATATTTGTACTAAGATAATATCAAAATCAGCTTTCTTAATGAACAAAGTTTTATCAACCTTTCCTCTTTCATAATCATGAGATAAAAGAAAGTTACTTAGCCTTTCATACCATTGTCGTGGAGCTTGTTTGAGGCCATACAAGGCTTTCTTTAGCTTGTAAACGTGCTCGGGATGCTTGTGATCTTCGAAACTAGGTGGTTGTGAAACATGGATCTCTTTATTCACGATTCCATTGAGAAATGCACTTTTCACGTCCATCTGAAACAATTTGAAACCACTCATGCAAGCAAAAGCTAATAAAAGTATTACCGCTTCTAACCTTGCTACAGGTGCGAAGGTTTTATCATAATCGATTCCTTCAGCTTGGTTGTACCCTTTGGCAACAAGCCTTGCTTTGTTCCTTGTGATGATGCTTGAGTCATCCGATTTGTTCCTGAACACCCACTTTGTACCTATGACATTCATTTGAGAAGTTTTTGGAACAAGAATCCACACATCACTTCTCACAAATTGATTAAGCTCCCCGTGCATTGTTGTTGTCTAGTGCTCATCTTTGAGTGTTTTACAGATTGATTTTGGTTCAAAATTGGAAATAAAAGTTGTATGGTTGCAGAAATTTGCCATACTCCTTCTTGTGGAAACTTCTTTTTTGAATTTGGTCAATGATGTTATCAACAGACAGGTCTCTTGGGATCTTTCAATCCTTTGGCAGATCATCCAGCTGCAGATTTTCAATCGGTTGTTTCGCATAATCAACCGGTTGAATTTCTGTGTTGTTGTCAAGATTCTTTAAGAAGATGTTTTGATCATCTTCATCAGCATTGATCTTTGCTAAACCTTGTTCACACTTGTTAGTTTCATAAAAAACAACATGTATAGATTCCTCAACAGTCATAAGCTTTTTATTATAAACCCTATAAGCATGGCTAGTTAAAGAGTAGCCAAGAAAGATACCTTTGTCAGATTTAGCATCAAACTTACCTAAGTTGTCTTTGTCATTGTTCAAAATGTAGCACTTACAACCAAAGACCTTCAGATGACTTACATTTAGCTTTCTTCCATTCAGTAGCTCATAAGATGTTTTCTTTAGGATAGGCCAAATTAGCACACGGTTCATCACGTAGCAGGAAGTACTCACAACATCAACCCAAAAGCATTTGGGTAGGGCAGAATCATTCAAAATGGTCCTTGCAAGCTCTTCTAGAGATCTGTTCTTTCTCTCCACAACTCCATTTTGTTGAGGAGTTCTTGGTGCAGAGAAGTTATGAAAGATTCCTAGCTTGTTTGCAAAAGCTGATGAACTTCTCATTTTGAAATTCCCCTCCATGATCACCTCTAATAGCTCTTATATTGTTGCAACATGTATTCTGTAGTCTCTTTGCAAGCTTCTTGAATTCTGGATATGCTTCCTTCTTTGAGTGTAGGAAAAGAGTCCAAGTAAACCTGGAAAAGTCATCTACAACTACAAAAGCATACAGATTTCCTCCAAGGCTCATAGTCTAAAAGGACCAAAAAGATCCATGTGCAAAAGCTCAAGGGGTTTTGAAGTTGAAACACAATTTTTCAAATTAAAAGATTTTCTTGTTTGTTTCCCCTTTTGACATGCTTCACACACATCTTTCTTCTCGAACTTGAGTTTGGGTAAGCCATGAACAAGTTCATTTGAAACCAGTTTATTTAAATGATTCATATGAATGTGTGCAATTCTTCTATGCCAAAGCCATGATTCCTCATGTTTTGATAGAAGACAACCTATTGATGTAAAGCTAGATATGTCAAACAAATAAATGTTGTTAGAACTCTTACCAATGAGCAGAACATCTTTTGAATTAGGCAAACGAATCTCACATGAATTAGTTCTAAAGGTAACTTGATATCCTCTGTCACAAAGTTGACTAATGTTGAGCAAGTTGTGCTTCAAACCTTCAACATAAAGCACATCATGAATAAGCAAGCTATCTTCATTACCTATAGTACCTTTGCAAAGGATTTTTCCTTTGTTATTGTCACCATAGGTTACATGCCCATCTTGGTTGAGAGAGATGTTGATGAATCTGAATGCATCACCAGTCATATGCTTAGAACAACCACTATGTAGATACCATAGGTGCTATTTTCTCCCCAAACAATCCTACAAAAAGAACAAAATCAAGTTGTTAGATTTGGTCCCCTTATGCATTTGGGTCCATGAGTGTTAATATGTTTCCAAGGAACATTAGGATCCTTAGGAACCCATTTCAGAATGCCCTTAGGAACAGAAAACCTTATGATTCTACAGAACCTAACAAAGTGTCCCTTTTTCATGCAGTAGAAACAACAAACAACCGGTTGTTTCAACTTTTTAACCAATTGTTTTTTGGGGGAAAGTTGAAAACGGTTTTGTACATCCACTTTGTTTACTTTGAGGGTTAAAACCCAAGCCAGATTTCCCAAAAACACATGTTTGAGATGCCAACACATTTTCAAAGTTTGATTTTCCTTTTGAAATGATATCAATTGTTTTCACAAGATATAAAACTTTCTCTTGAAGGGATTCACAGTTTTTGCAAAGACTTGGATCACATTTGCATGAGGGATTTTCATAAATCAGTTCAGAATTTTCTAAAACAGCTTTTGATTGATTCAAATAATTTTCCAGAACTGTGATTCTCTTTTTCAACTTATTGTTTTCACATTTCAATCGGTTATTTGAAAAAGTTAATCTCTTAGCTTCTTCATGGATTTCTTGGAAAGCATCAAGTAATTGAAAATAACTTTCACACTTGCTAGAAGAGGTTGTACTTACGTGACTTTTTTCTGATTCTCCCTTGGTCATTAAGTAGACTTCCATCTTGTTTTCAGATGAGATTGAATCAGCAGAGAATTCTTCTTCATCCATTAAGTCACTCATTCAATTCTTGTGTCATTTCTCAAGTGTATCCCACATTTCCTTAGCTGATGTACATTATGAAATCTTAAGTAATTCATCAGAATCTAAAGCAGAAACAATAATATGATGTGTTATACAGTCAAGATGTTCTTTAGATGATGCAGAATTAATTTTAGACATATGCATATAGGTATTATTTGAAATAACATTCCAAATGTTCTTATCTAAGGATTGAATAAAGAATTTCATTCTTATACACCAAATTGGATAATTTTGATTACAAAACAAAGGTGGTTTATTCAAAGAAGCACCTTCCCCAAAAAGCTTTTTATCAACCATCAATTTTTTTTTTCCAGAAAATAGAAACAAGGACTTGAGTCATTTTCAAGAACCTAGCTCTGATACCAATTGTTAGAAATGATGGCTTAAACAAGAGGGTGGTGAATTTTTTTATCAAAGATTTTCGCAAATACTAGCTTCATAATGAATTCTTAACAAACAACTCATATAAGCACTTAAGGAAGGCAATCAAACAATCTAACAGAAATAGGTATCAGAATTTCAACCGGTTAAAGTTACGGTTTAATCGGTTGTTTATAGCAGCAAAATATCAAACAGTTAGAGAGTCTGAGGGAAAGAGAGATTTACACACAAGAGTTATACTGGTTCACTCAATCACTGAGCTACATCCAGTTCTCAATCAAACCACTGAGTATTCCACTATGTAACTAATCACAGATTATAAAAACCACACCACAAAGAGGTGACTTTGAATCCCACAAAGCTTACTCACCCCCTTTGCACACACTACACCTCTAGACATAACACCATCTGTCTTTACAGGTTTTTCAAACACAAACAGTATGTAATATGAACAATTACAAGATACTAACCAAGATAGAAAACACCTGGATTTATAGAACCAGAGATCCTATGATCAGCACTTGTTACCACACAACAAAGCTTGATAGCAACCTTTCTTTTTTAAAATCCTTTCTTAAAATCAAATCTCTTTCTCAAATCTGAAACAACACTTGTTGAATTTCTCTTGTATATATGATTTGAAAACAAAACTATATTTATAGCCTTTGAAAAGCTACCATTTAAGGCAGATTTGAACAACTAAATCAGTTAAAACAGGTTTTCAAAATACTGTTATGAAAACACACATTTAACTGGTTGAAACCACGATTCAATCAGTTGAATGAGTCAAACAGTTACACAACTGATTCAAAAAACAGTTTCACAACTTCCAGTCAGCTAAGTGACAAACAACCGGTTATTTCGATAAATCAATCGATTGTTTTCCCTTTGCTTGGAAAAACACTTAGTTTCTTGAAACAGTTTTAATCAATCTTTGTGCAGGCTTTAAGAACTAATCTTACAAAGATTCTAAACACCTTACTCTTAAACCCTAACCTAGAAAGCAGCACGACTTCAAGCTTCATGTGGATTTGATACATCAAAGCTCCCATCTTCAACATCACGAATATCAATGAACCCTATTATTGAAATTGCTCATGATACCCTCTTTTAACCTTTATAATCCACTTCTTACTTCAACTCTTACCTTTCTAAGTGTAATAAAAAAACAAGTACAAATGTTTCACCCAAAATTGCAATGGACTAGGGTTATGAACTTATAATCCAAAATCTAATCATCAACTCTATTCCATGACTCCAAGTTAATTCTATATACTATCACGAATATCAATGAGTCATATTAATCAAATTGCTCATGATACCCTCTTTCCGCCTTTACTATACACTTCTTAGTTCAACTCTTACCTTACTAACTGCAATAAAAAAAACAAGTACATATGTTTCACCCAAAATGACAATTGACTAGGGTAATGAACTTATAATCCAAAATCTAATCATGAACTCTATTCCATGATTTTAAGTTCATTCTATATCGAACCCAATCGAAATTTACTTATTTATGTTACATTTATTAAGAACTAAGTCTACTAAAATTACTATGTCAAAGACCTATTATTTAGTGCATTAGGAAACTGTATTAACACACTTATAAGGAATATTGCATATGTGTCATTTCATCGCTTAAAACTTACTACATTATTATGTGCTTCAGTTGAAAAACATTAATTTCTTTTCGAGATCATGCTCAGTAACTATAAAAATGGCATTTATAAAGCATGTGGTCAACTTTGGGACACTTTGGATATTATAGCAATCTAACAATTAAGAATAAGTTACTTACCCACGCACTTAGTCTTAATATGTTTGTATCATATACATTTTCGTTAATTCTTTAATATGATCTTATCTTTCATTTATGAGAAGTAACATCTTTAAAATTATAATGGATATCAAAGCAAAATCCCTAGTTCATTCATTCATAAAATTTAAATTTATTTAAGTTACTAATCAAAAAATTTATCTAACTTTTTTTTTCTTAAGGCAAATAAAACATTTTTAGATAAAATTGACTCTCTATTTTTAAATACATCCATTACATTTTACATTAATTAATTACTTCATCTTAAATTTATATTCTTAAATTTATGTATATTTTATATAATATTTACAAAATTCAAATACATAATTTTTTTTACTATTTTTTACTCAATTATTATTTTTCTACATGTTTTTAAATTTTTATAAACTTTTTATGATAACTTCTTTAAATAATTTCAAAATTAAACACTTCATGGATTTAATAAATTTAATTTAACTAATTTATATCAAAAATTTTAAAAATAAAATATTTATGAAAATATATAAATCAGATAAATTTAAAATAAATAATATTTAAAATAATAAAATATTTTATAACATTAAATAATTTAAATACGTCTTTTCTTTTACTCAATTATTATTTTTCTATATTTTTTTTAATTCTTCCTAAAATTTTTAAGAAAATTTCTTTAACTAATTTTAAAATCAAACACTTGATTAATTTAATAAATTTAATTTAACTAACTTATATTAAAAAATTTAAAATTAAATAATTTATTATAATATTAAAAAGTTAAATTTAAAATAAATAAAATAAACAATTAAATATTAAAATATTTCTTATAATGTTATACATTAAATAAATTTAAAATAAATTTTTTTTATAAAACTAAAATGTAGTTGCGTCCGTTTTGCGTCCCATAATCTTTGTGTGGGTTTTGCATCCGTGATGAAAATCGCATCTATAATTGGTCCACGCAAATATTTAACAGCTAATTCTTTATTTTCTTGTAATAATGTTAAGCAAAGAAATAACCATTTATTTTGTAGAATAGTTGTAGGTAAAATTTGATTTCCTTTGCAACTCCAATTTTGAAACATAAAAAAAAAACTTAATTACATAAATCTAAAATATAGTGAGACCACTTTTTATTGAAATGATAAGAGTTATGCAGGTAAAGCTTGAACTCATGGATTGTATGAAACTAAAGTGTATTATGACTGTTGAAATTTTTATTTTTTTTCATTTAGAATATATCTGGAAGATATAAAAATATAATCTTGAAGATTTAAATTGTGAATACACTGAACCTAACATTCATATAAAAAAAATTGTAATTATTTAATTGATTTCTCTATTTTCATAAAAAAATATGTAAATTTTGTATAATTTATACGATTTTTTTCAACATTATTTTAAAATGAATAACTAAACTTTACGAAATTATAAAATTAAATTAATATTTAATTTATGAAACAAAATATACTACTTGCAATACACAAATATAAAAAATATTTATATGAAATAAAATAAGAAAATTTAAATTTACTTTACCATAAATTTTTTTCTAAATTTTTTTAAAACCTAATTAGTAATAAAAAGTATTTAAATCACTGACTTTTAGTTTTTTAAATGTCTATAAATAATTATACAGTTCTTACTATTTATTAAAAATATTTAGTCATAACCATTAAACGAAATATATTGTATCCGAAAATGAAAAGAATTAAATTTAGGTTTATGGAATACTTTATTTGTCATCGTTTCTGTTTATCAATTAAATTCATTTTTTCCTAAATAAATTTCTTCAAATAAATATTACAAATATCTTTCTTAATCTATTGCGAATATTTCTCATTTTTCTTTAACAAAAATCAATCTCAATAAATTAAAAATCTTAGTTACTTATTTTTAGTATCTCACATTATTTGGAACAAAATAATTTTATCATTATCTTTTGATTTATTTATCTAATCAAGCTTACATTAATACAAAATATTACAAATAGGTATAATTTAACAAAGAATTTCTTAAAATATGTTAATAAATGTTCAAATAAAGTCACAAATTAAATTTTAATTCTACTTCTACAAACTCTACATAAAAAAACATAAAAACTCATTACTAATAAAATAAAGATGGTTGCAACACTAAACAGTGCTAATAATGACTAGAACTTATTATATTAATAATTTGTTTATTTATTTATTTGAAATTTTGAATTATTTATATTTTGAAATTATTAAATTATTTGTTATAACTAATATGTAATGTTTTATTTACACAGTATATTTATTTAATATGTTCTAAAATCTACCTATTATATTATATCAAATCATTTTAAAAAATATAATTCAAATAAATATATACAATTTTTTAACATTATTTTTTATTATAATTATTTTATGATATTATTATTATAGCTTAAATTAGTTATCAAAATTAGTTTATTTTATAATATAAAATTTATTTGTATTAATAAATATTAAATTTATTATCAAAATGACTTGAGAAACCAATTGTAAATGCTCATAATATTTGTTTGGATATAGTGTTTTTCGAATAATAACATGCCAACTAAAGTTTTTTATTATTATATTCAATTTTTTTATCAAACTAAATCTATATAATAAATATATTATACTTTTAAAATAAAGGGTAAAATTATTTATCTTTGGTTTTATTAAAAATTGAAAATTTTAATGCATTTTGTTAAATGATAACTCACTAAGTTATCAGTAAATTAAATTTATTTATATTTTTTTATCATTGAGATATGTTCCAATATTTAAATTTAATCAATATTATTTTTTTTAAATATTTTACATCAATTACTCATTTATAATATTTAATTGTTTTATTGTATTATATTTTATTATTATTATTATTACATATTTAGGAATTGTATGTTTGGTTTTATTAAAAATTAGAAATTTTCTTATAATATTAAATGATAATTTATTAAGTTATGAATGAAAAAAAAGTCACATCTCTTCATTCTGTTTCAATTATCGAGATTCGTTTTAATATTTAAATTTATAAAGAATCAATTTGTTATTTACAAATAATGTGTTTGATTTGATTGGAAACTGAAAAATTTGATATAGTGATAAATGATAATTAAGTGTCAAATTTGTTCACTCTCTACTTGTAAATAAATGATATATATAATAATTTTTGTAAAATTAATAGAATGAGTAATTAATTTAAAATCAAATTGGTACTTATTTTTTATCTTTTTACTGTAATATTTTTAGTTTCAGTTATCTAACTTTATAATTTTTTTAATATTATTTTAAAATAGATAAATAAAATTTACAAAATTAGAAAGTGAAATTTAAATTTAATTTATCCAGTAAAATATATTACTTACAACACACAAACATCAAAATTATTTTTATAAAATAAAGTAAGAAAATTTAAATTTTACTTCACCATAAATATTTTATTGATTTTTTTTAAAATATTTTTTATGTGATTAACATATTTTATTTACTTATAAAAAAAATTATTTAAATCATCAAAATTAAATTTTTAAATTTAGAGTCTAAATATAATTTTAGACAAATAATTATATATTTCTTACTATTTATTATAAATTATTTAATATTTTATTTTGTAAGGATAAATTTTAGACAACACCATAATTAATATATGTATATATTAAAAAAATTATATAATAAATATATTACAATCTTGTTACAAAAATAGTCCAATTTTGTTTTAAATTTTGTCTCTAGTTACATAATATTATCTTTCAAAATAATTATATTCATAAGTGTTAATATGCAATTAAACATCATGATATGAAGAACTTTTGAATATATATTTTTTATTTGACATGTTCTATAATTGTTATCTACATTATTAATATTTATTCATTTATAAAATTACTTATGTTTTAAATTTTAAGTTAAACATTAAGGACTTGCTGTGCAAAAATAATAATTTAAAAAATATTTATCTTTTTTCTATAATTAAAATTTATTTATTTTATGAATATAATGATAGACTTCAAGTTATATATATTAAAATCACAATTATAAATGTATTACAACTCAAAATATTATTACTACACTAATATATTATTTTAAATTTTGATTTTCATTACTACCTCATAATCATATAAGATAGAATATCCTGTATTTTTGCAGCTATCAAAGCAATTAAACATACTTATACATTAAAATAAAACTTCATTCAGAGAGTTGATTTGGTTACCAAGAACGAAGAAATAAAAGATATATTTAGTTGATATATTTTTTTATAAAGCTTTCATGTTCGGCATCACTGTGCAACTTGACATCTCAGTTATGCTAACACCTCAAGTAACAAAAATCAGTTGTCATCATGCAAAAAAAGTATTATTAAAAATAAAAGAAAATACAAAAAAAATATTGGGGGACTAGACTAAAACTCATATGTTAACAAAAATGGTGCATAGATAGACTGTATTTATTCATAAAGAATTCTAAAAACAGACTAGAAGGAAACTTATTATACCAATGAAATAATTCTTTATGAATAAATCCTAAATTAGCCAAGTTATCAACACACACATCCCCTTCACGAAAAATATGAGTAAACATAAACCTGATTTTGCCACAGTAATTAAGACAAGTATGTCATCAATGATGAAGCATCCACAGTACATTAGTCCTAGTAGTAAATGCAACACAAACCAATGCAGAATCACATTCAAGTCATATACTAGTAAGCCCCATCCTTTGAGCTTCCTCCATTGCATATATAACTTCATAAAACTCAGAAACCAAAGCAATCTGAATGTCAAGAAATGCAGAGAACCCACCAATAAACACTCTCATACTCCCACAGAAAATACCTCCATAAGTAGCAAGACTAGGATATTCCCGAGCAGCCCCATCAGTGTTGATTTTAACCTAACCCGATGAAGGAAATTCCCATCTGTTAGAAATGTAGGCTTTAAACAAGAGGGGAGGTGAATTTTTTATGAACTATTTTCGCAAATATTGAAGGTAGATTGAAAGACATTGAGGAATCAACCAATTAGAAACTAGTTCAGCCAAGTTCAAAATTGTTTTTATTGTGATTGCATAAAATAAACCGGTTGTTTTTGCGAAACAATCGGTTGTTTATACCAGTAGTGTTAAAAACAAAGCAAAAACAGTTTTAAAAGAGAGAAAGGATAGAGAGATCAACAAAGAGAGTTTATTTCAACCCGTTGAATCGAAATTTCAACAGGTTGATTTTTCACTTTCTTTAGAAAACATATATTTTTCAAAAGAACTTGAATCAAACAACCTTGGATCATTAATTTGAGTGGATTAGAAAATTCAAACTACACAAGACACATACACACAACCAACAATAAGGTCTTCTAGCAATCCACTTGGATTTGGAGACATCAAAGCACTTTGTTCAACACCATCTAACAAGAAGAAGACAAAGAAATTTACCAGTACGTATTAATACCAAAAAACTTAACGACATTGAAATTCAACATATCGTTCTTCATTGAAGCTTTAGACGAATTTCCCACAAGACAAGTTAAATCCTTAATTACCAAAACAACCCTAAAATATCAATCTTATCATGAAATCTTGCATAATTCCTCATACGTCATATCATCCAAATAGAAAAAGTTATCATAACAAGCTTAAGCAATTTAACCAAATGACTAGCATCACTCTTAATAAAAGAAAGAAGATCATCCTTATTAGAGAATTGAGGAGTAAAAAAAATTTGTTGAACCCAACTCCAAATACCCAAAGCAATAGAACATTCAAAAAATAAATGCTAAATAGATTCCTCATGTTTTCCACAAAGCGTACACATAGAACATATATGCAAACCTTTATACTAAATATGCTGATTTGTTGGAAGTTGTCAATGAAAAACTTTCTAGAGTACTAGAGTTTTGGAAGGAGGAATAGATGAAAATCAAATGAATTTACCCTAACCACAACGAACTCATGGTTCCAAGAAAAAAGTCCTAACTGATTTAAGAGTGAAACGACCTGACTCATCTAGAATCTAATTAGGAATATCCAATTTCTCCCTAATTATGATATGATTAAACAAATGAGGCATATGTTGTAAAGACAAAGGAATATTCCAATCATAACCAGCCCAAAACTGGGGGACTGTATCTGGAATGCTAGCATCATCAGATAACCTTGCAATATTTGCTAAAGAAGTAATAGAACACCATTTATCATTCCAAAAATTAATAAAAGTACCTGTACCAATAGTCCAAGAAGTATTGTTGAGTATAATAAAATAAAATTGCTTAATTTCAGGCCAAAGAGATGATGATCTATAAACCATTCTATGCTCGTATTTTGATTTAAGAACCTTGACTTTCAGGAGAAAAGACCCAAGTATGTTGTTATAAGCAAAGTTTCAAGCAAACTTAAGAAGATACACAATATTTTCATGATGAAGGTTAATAATCTTCAAACCTCCATTCTCAAAAGGAGAACAAATCATACCCCAATTAACGGTAGTTATGCCTTTTTTCAAAATATCACCAATCCAAATAAAATTTCGATACCACTACTCAACTTGCTTAAAAACTGAAACAAACCATTTATACATATTAAAGCTATAAGCTAGAAATCCAATAATCACCGTATTGACCAACTGAATCTGACCCATCATGCTAAGAGATTTACCTTTCCAAGATGCTAGGTTCAATTTGACTTTATCAGCCAAAGGTTGGAGAAATCGACACTTTGGAACACCAACAAAGATAGACACTCCTAAATAAGTGAAAGTCAAACAACCATGACTACAAGAAAGAATACGTTGAATTTTGGTGACATATAAAATATGTAGAATCTTCTTATCATTCACAAGCTTAGAGATACCTTTACTGAGAACTTTCTCTACAAGACAGAAAAGTAAAAGAGACAAAGGATCACCTTGTCTTACACCTCTACTACAAGGAAAAAAAAACCCACCAAAGTGTCATTTATTCTGATAAAAAGCATAGCTGACGAAGAATTGTACTAATCCAACCGACAAACGGAGTGAAAACCAAAGTGTGTCAAAACTAATAATAAGAACTTTCAACTCAGAGTGTCAAAGGGTTTATGAATATCAACTTTATAAGCCACATTACCTCCTCTAACCTTTTTAGAAAGCATGTTAATAGCTTCAAAAGCAATACAAATACAATCCTAAATTTGTCTACCCTGCACAAACCCATATTGAGTAGGAGAAATGATTCTAGCAACCTCAAGTGTAAGCCTATCCGCCAATATCTTGGATATAATCTTAAATTTGAAATTAGCAACAAGAATTGGTCGGCAGTCTTTAATGGATTCAACTCCTTGAATATTAGGAATAAGAGATACCACATTATTGTTCATTCTAGGGAGAACCCAATTTTGTTTAAAAACTGTTGAACAACATTGCAAACATCTCTCCCAATAATTTTTCAGCAAGAATGATAGAAAACACCACCAAAACCATTAGGACCAAGAACATTGTTACCATTAAGATTAAAAACAACATTCTTCATTTCCAAAAATCAGGACATTTAATCAACATCATATTCTCCTCAGAGGAAACCAACTTAGGAATATAAGTACCAATAAAATCTTTCATATTGCTTGTATCATGAACATTAGAAATAGACTTTGCATAAAGATTTTTTATAAAAATCCAAAATATGATCCTCAATAAGTTTAGGATCCTCAATAACCTCATTATATATTCGAATCCCACTAGAATTATTTCTCCTCTTGACCACAGGAAAAAACAGAGAACAAATGATATTTAGAGTAAAAATGAACTTACTCTGTTTAAAAACGGGTAGAAATGCTCCTTAACTCTTCAGCTACAGCGTGGTATGGAGTGAGAAATTAAGAAAGAAGATAAAAGAGAAAGATGGAGAGCGAAAGAAAGAGAAGTTTCGAGCGTAGAGGGGGGGGGGGTTTCTGTTTCTGTTTTTTTTTTTTTTTTTTCAATTGTGGGTTTAAGTAATTATAACCAATTTTTTCCTAAAATAATCTTAATCAATTTAATTAAATAAAAAATTT
>Ga0123342_1002507_pt1 | contig 30508 bp, 13 predicted proteins | sample Turbeawhitnodule_FD_89960 | JGI IMG/M metagenome (GOLD analysis project Ga0123342, IMG submission 89960) | Root nodule microbial communities of legume samples collected from Mexico - Turtle bean Mexico white nodule | ecosystem: Host-associated > Plants > Roots > Nodule | place: Mexico: Nepantla... | reverse complement strand
AGGGTTTCTGAGAAGACTGGATGTAGCTCTGGTTTGGAGTGAACCAGTATAAACAACTGTGTACAATCTCTCTATCTCTAACTCTTTAAATTCAGTTTATTTGTTGTTTGCTGGTATAAACAATCGATTGTTTCTACGAAACAACCGATTATTTTTCTGGTACTACAGCTTTTGCTTGCTGTTTTGGATAACTGAATTGCTGAATCAATTGGTTTCTAAGATAAATTCATTCTAGTTTTTGAAAAGTTTGCGAAAACCCTTTTAAACTATTCACCTTCCCTCTAGTTTAAAGCCATCTTTTCTAACACTTCTCAAACTGTTCACCTGGACAATTCAAGACTCAATACAATCCTTTGCTTTAAAAAAATAAAAAATTACAATTGGAAGAGTAGTAGACAAATACATGTATTAAATCTCAAACAGGAAACTAAGGGTCTCTCATACGGGAAACAATTTTCGAGGGTCGAACACCCCTAGACTCAATACCAACACGTACCAAAGAATTATAAATATACATACAATATAAAATTAACAAATTTAATCATACATACAATTCAATAAATAATATTAATTATAAATTATTAAATTATTTGTAAAATAATATTACTCTAATTAAAATCTAACTAATTAATAATTCTAATCCAATAATTAACATAATATAAATTAACAAATTATAAATTAACATAATATAAATTAATAATAGTTACCTAAATAATTATAAATACTAAAATATAAAAGTTATAATAAATAGTAAAATATATAAATTATCATAAATACTAAAAAAACAAATAAAAAATATTTAAAAAATTAAAAAATTGCACCAACCTACAGCGATGGTGGTGATGGGCAGTAGCAACAACGATGAAGGACAATAGTGGCAACGACAACAACAAAACAAAGAAGAGCGCGCGATGGTGGAAGCAAAACGACGAACATGGTGGTGGCAGAGACGACATACATATTAGTGACGGAAAAAACGCAAACAAGAACCTCAAGCAATGGACTCAAATGGAAGAATGAGCAATGAGGGTGGAGGAAGAATAAGCAATGAGGATGGTGGAAGAACTTACAAAGACAATGAGTTGAAGAGAGTTGAAACCGAAACGAAGAGAGCAATGAGCACGAAGAAGATGAAACGAAAATGCAGAGAACGAAAGCATAACTGTTGGGCTTCGAATTAGGGTAAATAATGGAGGTATAGAGACATTTATACCTAAACGCATTGCAATATACAACGATTTTAATAAAATCGTTGTATATTTTACATTGATAGACAACAGCTTCACCCAACAATCGTCGTCTATTTTCCGAGTAATTAAAATATACAACAATTTTAGTAAAATCATTGTACATTTTTCATTAATAGACAACGGTAACAACTGCAAAATCGTCGTCTATATCTTTGTTTTAATTTTAAAAATACCACTATATTTTTTTATTTACATTATTTAACAATGAAACTGGTGCATATTAATCGTAAAAGAAAGTTGTAGCTATTACTATGTTATGTTAAATGTTACTATTATCCTCTTTAATTTTATAATATTTTATTTAAGTTTAAGTCAATAGAATATTTTAAAATAAATATGAAAAGTAAATGTAATTTTATTAAAAGCATTAAAGAGTTTAATTTTATTTATTATAAGTAGAAAAGGTTGAATTATTTATTTAAAATTAGAAAAATAAGTGTCACTTTATTAAAAATACAAAAATATGTATATTTATTTTTAAAATATTCATTTAGTATAATTTCTCATTATCAAATCAAATTTATTATCCATTTATGAAAAAGATATATAATCTATCTTTCCCGATTTGCTTTTCAGATTTTTTTAACTTTGAATAATTCTTTATTGTTGCATTGCATTGATTGTCCCAAAAATTTCTAAATTCATGTATAAGTTCCCATTTCTAATATACACTCCAAATAAAAGACAAGACGTGTTCCAAAGTGGTCACTATTGGTTCTAGTAATTTATTTTCAAACACTAATCAGTGTTATTATGATATTGATTAAGAGTTAAATTATGAAATTTTAGTGTGTGTATAAATGTGTTTTTCAATTTATTTTATTAAATATGTTCTTTTTCCGTTATTTTAATATAAAATTGGATTTTTTTCTAGTATAAATTTTATATTTGTTTTTTTTTAGTCTAAGTTTCTTGGAGTAATAAAAAAATTATTGAAATGGATCCTTGTTAATTTTTGTGATAAACAAATTTTCAGTGTTAAAAAAAATCATCATTTCAATAATTTTTTTAATTAGTTATTTAGAAGTTTTAAAGTTTTGAACTATAAATAAAAAATAATTTAATAAAAAGAAAACATATTTAACTTTTTTAATATGTTAAACATCTTTTTTTAATTTTTAGAACAATGATTAACAGGACTTTAGTTTTATTTTTTTTATTGGAGAGATGTGCATTGTGCTAACTTTGTTGTAAAGAGTTGAAAAATAAAACCAATTGAAATTAATTGGCTCCTGAAAATGATACAAACTTTGTTGGGTTGTTAAGCTGTCTCATGTCATGTCTTGTTTTTGAACCCATGTGACTATTTGAGACCATTTCTCAAGGTCATTTTCAAAGACAAAACCCTAAGTCAATAGTGGTTAATTAATATTAAACATTTGGTGATTTGAGGGAAGCAAATTTCAAGTTTCACGTGGGTTTGGTTAAACACACACTACTCCTTATTCATCACTTTCCACTGTTACTTCAACCTTTCATTGAAATTTAGGGGCCATGCAACTGTTTAATTGGGTGGACATGTACCATTATTTCCTGTGCCCTGTGTCCATTATAAAATAGGACATCTTAATTTACAATGTTTTTTATTTCATTTTTTTTAGAGACATGTGAATCATTTCAAGGAGTTATATTAATATATTAACAGTGTTGCTTTATTTACCTTAATATTTAATTATAAATTATTGTGCATGAGAAGTTGGTTGATTTCTATTAAAACCTTAATGTGATTTTTAATTGATTGATTTGTAAAGATTTTTTACATTGAAGTTGCATGAAAATTATATATATGGCAATTCTTTTACTACAATATTCCTAAGCAACAAAAGTATTTTCCTACTGAGGTAAGTTAAGCCAGGTTGGAAAGGCCATTCAATTTTATTTTTTTTCTTATTTGAGTACATTTTCATGAAGTCATACCTACGTAGTTATATGTAGTTAGTTACAAATCACATCAATACAAAATTTGGATGTTGGTATATGAAAAAGAACTTATTGAAAAAGAGAAATGTTAATAGCTCACTCTTTTAATATACTATTTATAATATATTTTCTTTTATGTGTTAAAACAAATTTTTTTCTATTAAAAGCTACCAAATCATGAGTGTTCATAAACAGAGAATGAGATTTATATAATTTTTTTATCTCTAATATTTTTAGCTAATCATAAAAAAAGTGCTAAAAAGAGTATATTGTTAAAATTTCTTATCACAAAATAATATGGCATGTATCTATACATTTTATATGGCGTTGTGTTGAAGGATGACTTAATTAAAAAAACTAATTCTCAATATATAAAAAAAATAAAAAAAAAGTCAAATTTTAGATAAAGTTGTGTTTAGGGTTTAGGTCAAATTAATGATATATGCATTTTCCCAAATATTACATAGCTTTCATTAAAAACATATTGTTCTATTCTTAAAAAAAAATATCAGAACATCTATAGGGAATTCCAAGTTTTATCCTTTAAATAAAGTTTTACTTTTTCCATATAAATTTGTATAAGAATAGAGACCTCAATGAGTTAAAACAGTAATATTTTATTAATTAGATTAAAAAATTTATAAAAAACTAAACAACTTAAACCTTTTTTATAAAATTACTATCACTCTAAAATATATATATATATGTATTAATTATTATTTTTCTTTAAGTTTTTTAATGACATATTTTTTTCAATATCCAAACTCATTATACTGAAGTTAGTAAAGAGAAATCAATCATAATTTCGTCTAAAGCATGTTTTTTCTTGGGTTGATTGCATGTGGATGGTTGCATATATGTCATTGCATGTGTGATTTGTTGGGCAAAGATGGTGTTTTGTCAATCTAAAGTTATAACATACCTTTAGTTTGATGATTAGAGTTTTCTTTAGGTAGGTTTAATTTTCTTATGTTAAAATTAAGAATTTTGAAATTTTGTTTAGAGAAGTTAGAATTTTAGGTAAAAGAAGCTAACCATAATTTGGTAACACTTGGAGTAGAAGACTTGGACTATGTAGATGTGACTTGGTCACAATTATGAAGTTTTGTGTAATAATATTATATTTATGTAAATTTCCCATATTGAATTATTTTAAGATGTAAAATATATGATCATTTTGATGGAGATTTGTAATGTTGGAAGTTGTTGTCGGACTTGTGTGTGTTTTTCACTAGAAATTGTGAAAATGTGAACATGTTTTAATTTGGTAAAAATAATAGTTTTAGAATAGAAATTAGAACTTAAAATTGAAAAAACTTATGATTTAGAGATGTTTGGATATAAATGTGTCACATAATATGTATTTGTAGATTTGGATGTTGAATGTAGTAAGCTTGAACCAATTTGATCTCTATAAAATTGAAAAATTATGGGACTTTACTTCTTTTCAAAAGTTAGAACATATTAATATTGGTTGGATCAATTTGGCACATGTCTTATACATGATTGCAGGTCTTTAGTTTCTGTATTTTTCGCTCAAGCCGTACTTTGATCACTAAAGCTAACATGTAGTTGAGAAGAGGGCCCAATTCAAGGTGATTTTCCTCGAGTGAAAATCTTTTATATTAGAGAGAGGTTTGACACAACTCAATTTTTACTCAAATGAGGTTTTTGTCGCTAAAGTGAGAAAGAAATTGTTTAAGTGGAAGAATTTTCGCTTAAGCTAAAATCCCTAAAAGTACTTTGAGACTTTAAAAAGTGTTTATTCAATTAAATGAATATGATTATTATACGCGCACACACACATATAAGAGAGAGAGAAATGATAAAATTATATATTTAATATTTTTTTTTCATTTTAGATGAATTTTGTTGTATAAAATATGTATAGTGTAGGATGAATTATGAGGTGTAAGTTTATGTGAATTGAATATAATGAAGTGTGAACGTGATGTTACTAAGGAGTTAATATTATTTGTTATGTAATTATGAATGTGTTGAATTTGGTGATATATGTAAAGAGATTATTCTAACTTTAATGTTTACTACACTTGCACATAGAAAAGTATTAGGTAGTGAGATTATAGAGAGGTTTTTGTGACTTAACTTGTGTGAAATCAAACTAGTTCTTGTAAATCACAAGAATTTATCATGTCACATAAGTAGATAGTGTTTCTATCTTTGGATGGAGTGTCGAAAAGGACAATATATATAGAATATTGGGTGTCTCAATTCAACACATCTATCTCTTCTAAAAGTAAGTGTCTAGTGTAATGGACCTCAAGGTGCATGAGTATGATGTGTCAAGTGATGCCTATAGATTTTGACATGTGATGAATAAACACTTGAGTTGATTCTATGTTTGTTAATATGTTTGTAGTGTGAATATAATAAGTAAATGTGAGATGTCTGGATTTGATTATATAACTTGTTTTATATGTGTGTATGTTATGTATGTTTTTTTTTTTTTAATAAAGATTTTTTTGTTTTTCTCTTTAAGTCTTGTGGGACTATATCCATTAAGAGCTAAGAAAGTATCAACCAACAATATAAAACTTTGTTTTTTAATAAAGATTTTTCATTGTTCCTCTCCTCGAACTTAGGAGATTGTTTAAACTAAAGACCGAGAGAATCTTAATTAAAGATATTAAGTTTTCTTTTTTAATAGAGTCTGACTCGTCTTCTTAAATGTACACTAAAGACTAAAAAGATCTAGTCCAAAGATATAAAATTTTCTTTGAACTCTTAATATCATACCCAAGCATGGAAGTCAATCTACAACCTAGTACCAAGAACATGTCAAACACTTAAAACAACATTGTCTTAGATTAATCACATAAACAACATTATAATTATAATCAAACTAAAAAGAAATTGAGATGAATATATCTAGTTAAACACAAGGTTATCTAGGCAAAAGGTCCATTCAATATAAATGTGACACATTTATTACCTTATTTAAATTTCTTATCAATGTCTTTACAAATACTCATTCTCTTTTGAACAAGGAAAAGAAGGGTACCCTAAAAGTTGTTGAAAGAGTATCTTGGCAGAAGAATTAAAAAAAGAGAAAATAATACATCATACAAGGTCCATTCGGGTCTCACCAAGAAGAATAACAAACCAAGATCACTCGAAGATATACTCACGTTTACTGTCCTTTCCAAACAAAATTGACTAAAAAAATTATAAAACTGCTACCACATAACTACTAGAAATCTATTTAATGAAATTCAAAACATTAATTCTTGTACTAAAATATGGTTGACCCAGCTAAAGAGATTAACAGTTCATCAATGAAAGGTTAAAAAAGAAAATCCAAAACCATCTTTGAAGTTCATATTGATCTGTTTTGCGTTTCCTTTCTGCTTAAACATCCATGTTAATCTGCGAAATATGTATTAATCATAATGTATCATCAAATCGGCTGTTCATCCCTGATCTATTATTTAAGTAAAATCATCACACTTGCAACGATTTGTAAGATCAAAATTGCACCTGATGTCTGCATTTACACATGAACTTGAGGATGATAAGGGGGGGTTTCCTAATTAGCAGCGATTTATATTTTTTAAGGGTGGGAATGACCAGCCAACTATTCAAAACATCATATGGAAAAAAAAAAATTGAATGAATGAAATTGTAAGTGTCACCATGTACAAAGGTGTGATGGTAACAAATGAGAACAAGAAAATGGAAGGATAAATGGGTAAGGGTAGTTCCTTGGGCAAAATGATCAGAAGTGGTGATTTTATATACACTACACTACAACAAGTAAAGGGCATCTTCCCAAGATAAAATGGAAGACAATTAGTTTAAGAGAGAATGAGGAAAGGGGGTAAAAGAAGACTGAGAAGAGAATAAGGATAGACATAAGAACCACCAACAAACAAGGATTCCTCATGCATTCTTGCTTCCCTACAGTGTTGCTCAGTATGACAAAATGTTAATGGAGGGCTTCCCTCTCCCTACTCTTAAGTTTGGGAAAGAGGTGAACCAGCCCCTTCCGAACTTTGTGCCGCTTGGCTGGCAGATTTGTCTGCACTGCGAACATTGTATCTTTCATATACCTTATCCCGGTTCTCCGACCACCAGGTTTCTGCTTGGTGCTCTCCGAATCTCCTTCGGCTGCAGTTACATTTACCATCAAAGAGAGTATACATATGAACAAAGGTTACAAGAAAAAAACATCTCAGTTTTAAGCAATAACAATCATGTATGAAACCAAATTAGACTAGGTCGTGTAAAGATGAAAAAACATAGTTAAAGTTCAGATTTTCAAATTCCATATGGGTACAGTAACAATCATGTATGAAACCAAATTAGACTAAGTCGTGTAAAGATGAAAAAACATAGTTAAAGTTCAGATTTTCAAAATTCCATATGGCCACCTACAGTAGAACAGATAAATATGCAAGTAAAGCAGATACAAATAACCTGGTCAAGTGGAGGACTTTTGCTTACCTGAAGCGCACTCGCTTCAGATCTCTCGTTCCATCACGGAGTGCCACAAGTGTTATGTAGACACCAGGTTCATACTGTTCAATCCATTCTGCCTCAATTTGATTAGTATTAGCAGTAGGTGCAGCATTTCTTGATTTCAGACCACTCTCGTCGTTGTGAAAATTCCCAGAATCCCTACCATCATCAGCTGTGCTACCGCTGCCTGCCTGAATTAAGCCACCACCATTTGGCAATTTAACATCTGAATAATTATTGGTCCCATTAGAGGTCACAGGGCTCCGGATTTGCTGGTGAAGATTAGTTCCTGGTGAATTCCGTGCAGTTCTATTCAGTAGAGAGGATTCGAGTCCCATGGAAGCCAAACTAGAGCCACTGATTGACTCTGGCCTGGGGTGCTGCTGCTCTCCATTTGAATCTGGAGAGTGGATGCCATTTGGATCAAGACCATTTGGTAGGTAAGCTGGTCTTATGTTCTCAGCATCATAAACTCCAGGAGGAAGCTTCTCAGCTAGATCTTTGAGCTGAAACAATGTTGATGGGCATTCAGTATAAGCGTAAAAAAACAGCAGCATAAGAGAGATGTAAGATAAATTATTCTGAAAAAAATAAATGCAGAGAGACTCAAACCTGTTTGTATACGTCCCAACAGATAAAATAATGTAATTATTAATAAACGGTTAAACCAAAAGAAAAAAAATCAAAAACTGAAAACGAAAGATAATTCTTAAATCCTATGGCTAAAGTTAAGAAATTTTATGGACATAAACTTCAACTTGATAGATGATTCAATCTTGATGTTCATTTTATCATTGCAGAAAAGTTGAAATCAAGTTACAAATAATATAGCATCACGAGAAAATAAACCAGATCAAAGACATCTGGCACCAAGAGAAGTAAATTAACAAGAAAAAACCTGTGCTGTGAGTGACTTTATAACTTCTTTTGCAGCTTTACATTTAGCAGATTCCTCAGCAGCCAGGGACATAGCTTCTTGAGTCTTTTTTGCTGACCTTTGAAGCTCTAGTTCTTGCAGTTCACATCTCTGTTTCAGACCCTCAACCTAATGATATCTATAATTAGACTTGTCTTGATACCATAAGTGAAAGAAACAACGTATTGTTATATATACGTGACATTAACTTTCTGGCAATTTAAGCAAAGTGATACTGACTGTGTTTTGCTAGGCTAAAAATTGGTAGGATAACTGTACTGTGTCAAAGAAGGAAAGCTCTACTACTTAATTTACATGAGAGAAGGACAGCAAGAATGCACCTGAGCATGTAACTGCTGCACTTCTTGATTTAAAAGCTCATTTGTTTTCTTCAAACTTTCAGCAATACTTTTCGAGAAGGAAAGTCCTGAAATTGTTGGAATTGGCGTAGCTGAACGAGGGGGACTTGGTCTTCTAGAGAAAGGTGACACAGATCTAGAACTTACTCCTGAAGGTGCAACCACTGGTCTTGGAACTGTTCGTCTCAGATCAAGAGCAGTGGACAAGACAACATCTTTCAGTTGTAGCAGAGAAGGTGGTTGTGAGGTCCGTACCAGTGAGAATGTATCACTTTTCTTTCCTTGCTTGGCTGCCTTATTATCTAGTTGCTTTATCAAATCCACATTAGAAGGAACTATTGCCTTGGATAATCTTAGGTCAGATTTGTCTAGCCTATCCTTGTTTTCACCTGACAAACGAGGCAAGGCATTCCTTCTATTACTATTGCTAGCTTCAGCAACCTTGTTCAATTTTACATAACAAGAATCACAAACACGATATGGTTTGCCGGGATTAGGAGCCAATGCTGCTCTTAATGCTTTCCTTGAACTGCACGAATGGCAGTGGACAAGTCCACAGTTATAACAATTATGCCTCTTTCTAGTAAAGCCAAATGCCTGTCTACAAGTACAGCACTGAGACTGCTCGGCACCAGATACCCACTTATGAAGGCATATGGCAGCAGAGTAGTTTGAACCACATGCTATATATTTCACATGTCTATCCTTCAATGCTTCAATCAAAGCTGGTGTTTTTCGATCTTCAATATCTCCATGACCCAATCTCCCATTTGCACCTTTACCCCAAGTATAAACTTCATTTTTGGATGTTAATACAGCAACATGATATGCACCACATGCAATTTCTTCAACAGATTCCCCAGCAATCTTGTCTCCAACCAAGCATGGAAGCTTCCCATCAGACTGCGGATTCCCAAGTTGACCATAAACAGTACTTCCCATAGTAAAAACACGTCCAGATGTTGTTAGGCCCGCTGTCAAACTGTGCCCACAAGCAATTTTATGAAAATTGTAATCAATAAGCGCAGGCACACAAGTTGGTTTAAGACGTGCCTCCTTGTCCCCATGTCCAAGGCGATTTTTGTCTCCATCACCCCAAGAAAACAATTTACCTGATGATACACTTGTACTGGAGTGTGTTGCAATAACCTCTACAACAGCTGCAGTATGCCACACTCCACATGCTACAGCTATTGTCCTCAGTCCACGCAAGGATTCCACTTCTTTAGGATATGAAACATTTTCCCTATCTCCATGGCCTAGGACACCAAATGTTCCATCACCAAATGTAAACAGCTGCCCTGTTGAAGTTATCAAGGCAGTGTGCCATGGACCACAAGCAATAAATGCAATTTGAAGTCCCTCTAATGGACCAACAACTCTCTTTGGTATCCAATGACTGACATCACTTCCATGACCAAGAAGTCCTGCGTTATGAGTACCATCACCCCATGTGTATAGTTCCCCAGCCATTGTAACAGCACATGAATGGAACTCTCCACAGGCAACAAAATCAATAGTTGTAGAAGTCAATGCTTCAACTAGACGAGGTTGAACCAAATTCTTCCCAACACCATGGCCAAGGCGTCCTCCTGATTCTTCGCCCCATGTAAAAACTTCACCTTGCCTAGTGACTAGAGAAGCATGTCTAACACCACATGCTATATGATGTACATCTAAAACTACATTGGCTTCCAGCGGTCTAGGGAGAAGTACATCTGTCCTTGGGCTGAAATAATTGACATTTTTATCAGCACCAATTTTAATATTATCACAGATAACCTCCCCCCATATGTATACATCCCCCAGAGCATCATAGTCATCTGGTGCAGATCCATGACTAGAAGTACTAGGGGCACTTGAAACACTGACACGAAAAGCATCTGAACCAGATCCTTTCACTTGCATGTTTGTTGGGTCTGGTGGCGCATGTGACCTTTCAGAAATTGTATTGTCAGGTTGAAAGGACTTTGGTGAAGTATTTGGAAGACTCACAGAAATGTCGGGAGAACTGATGCCTCGTGAAGTGCTAGCAGAACTTTCACTTGGACTTTTTGATTTTAAGTCTCTGTTATCCTGATATTATTTGAGCCAGAGAATAATAAGCAATTAATCCATTATTTCATCATGAGCTATGGAAGCATAATGACAACGGCAGAGGTACAGGAATTAGGAAAACTTTTGTACAATGAGTTCATCTTTTCACAAAAACACACATCATAGAATAAGTGGTGTAGATCAATCAGAACAATCACCCCAAATAACAATCGAAGAAGAGCAAGAGTGAATGGCAATCTCTTTCAAATAAATAAATAAACAAACAGTATATAGCCCTTCATAATAAGCTATGTGAGAAAAGAAAATAAATGCTAGCTTACCCTAAGAGAAAATAACAAATAATCACTCTTGTAATGGAGCAAATAAGTTCAATCCACCTTGATTGGTTGAAAATATACACCAATAGTAGCATTTGGTGTGGTGACAAAAGAATTGAAAAAAAGAGAGAACAAAATGAAATGATTCTGTTTTGTTCTGTTCTTCTTAGTTCCACAATGTTTAGTAAAACCAAAATGTACCACTTCTAAGCCTCATGTCTAACACTGTTCCATTTTTAAAATGCACCAGACATAGAACACCCCATATGTCGTCCCATTTCATTGTAGCACATCTCTCAAATGGAAAATTATTCAAAACACAAATATTAACCCACGACTAAATCTTCAGAAATAGTACAAAACACAACATGCCCAGAATTCGTTTTAACTACAAAAAACCACATGTTAGCATATTTACATCAAGAATGAGACCCCCGTCACTCCATCCATCAATTTTGGACCGGCCACCTTGACCAGAAGATATCAGTCCTTTGAGGCCAGCAATCCACACTTCTGCCTCAGCTTTATCTTTACAAATCTGAAAAGCAATACACAGAAGGTAATATAATAATAAAAAGTACAGAAAATGAAAACAAATAATGATTTAGTGATGCATGAAATAACATAATTTGTCACTAACCAAATCAAGCGATCGCTTTCCGTTACCATAAATAAGTGAAAAGGACAAATAGTCCTTCTCGGGACGCAAGTAACGTTGGAAAACAGCCTGCCAAATGGTTGATGAAATGAAAATACAGAACAAATAAGAGAAGTTTGTGAGACAAAATTTTAAATCACTTTGCCGGCAAAAAAGAAAGTCATGGTATTGTATGCAATTAATTATAAATAAGGGAGAAAACTCACAGTTCTTTGTCCGGGAATAATTCTAGAGACAGAAGATAACTTCAGATTTCTTTCTCCGCTACTTGTAATCCAGATTAAAGATGATTCGTCCTACAGTTTACAGATATTTAATGTGCATACACGGAAACAACTTGAGAATATAAAAAGTCAAGTCAAGGCTACTACCACATATGAATGTTCAACTGTATAGTCTTCAATCAATGAAGAACAGAAAAGATGCAATTTTATTAGAATTTTTTTTATACAACCATGAAGGCATACACCAAATAAGAAATGTTTGTCCAGCAATAAAGCTTCAATAGCGCTGCTTGTTAGCAGTAGCACTAATTACTAAAATAAGGAAATTCATTCTAGATAGTAATTAAAATCTACGCAAAATCTGGATATTAATGACACAAATTGACCTGAAAGGTAACACTAGAATAGAATGCAGCAAACCCAGATAATTCACAGTGCCAACTCAGGAAAGTATTGATTTTAGCAAGAGGAAAATTTATGTAATGTAAAATACATCAAGATGTACTCATCTATTTCCTATGTATTAACAAGTTACAGATAATGGATATAAAAAGTTTAGAAGCGGGCTATACAATATTGTTAACACGTGAAAGTTAGTTAAAGATTACAATTTAAGGGGCACTCCCAACTGAAATGGAATCACAGAGCACACTCAGAATTCAAAACATTAAAAAACACAAGACCTAATCGAATGTAGGGCTAGGTGTAGCAATACCGGTTGGCTCGCCGTGGCCAACTTTGACCCGCACAAAACGAGTCAACCCAGCCCGCACATATTTGTTATTTGGGTTTTGTGTGTTAACCCGCCCCATACTTGATCAGGTTGGCAGGTTGACCAGCAAAAATCCAAAACCATTGATGGTGGTCGGTGGGTCAACCCGTTTTTTAATTTTAAATGCAATAAAAGTAAAATAAATATATAGTAAATTCAAATTAAAACTAAAATTCTTAACCTAAAAAGATAATATATACTGGCAAATAAAATAGGAATATATGAATTAATAGAATTAATTAAAATAAAAAGTTAGGAGGGTTAATCCGTCCCAGCCTGTTTTTAGATTGGCCTAAACAAACAGGTTACGGCAGATTGGTGGGTTTCAAATAGCAACCCAGCCCACCAAAAACACGGGTTGGGATGGGCCCAACCCATTTTGACACCCCTATGCAGGAGAGTAAAAGAGCGAAGATACAAATTAACATTCTGTTCACACTAATATTGCTTGTATTGTTTTAGCATCAAAACCATGTAATAGTAGCTATATGTCATGACCACATAATCAATTAAGAATGGCCCAATTGGGCAATTAGAAAGACGTGAAGTAGAGAATCCACAAACACTCCTGAAAAGTCTTTACTTACACTGGAAAGTCTAAATGGACAAAACTTGGGCTTTCCTTTACGACCATATTTAAGAAGTTGAGCACCCTTTTTCAAAGCGATCAATGCCTGCAGAAGCAACAACATAAACACCAATAAGGATCAAAGAGACTGAGCAGTATACATAATCAAATGAAATTGAACATGAGCAACATGTTAAAAGGTTTTTAGCCCTATGAAAAAGGGTAGAGGAAACCCAAAGATATTAGAGGAAATGTTATGAGGGATCTCACAATGAAAAATGTCCTTGAGAATTTGGTTTTTAATAGAACCCAATGGAGTTGTGTGATCCATGTAGCTACTTCATCTAGTAGGATAAGGATTTAATCGTTGTCAGTGATATTATGCTTTTAGGAGCAAACTTGATTTCAATTAGCAGAAACCAAATAAGGCAACAACTTTTAACCTTTTAATATGATCTTTGTGAATGTTCAAGAAATGGGTTTTCTTTTGCCGAGCAAATTACTCTTCTTTTCCTTGAGAGATGTTTAAGTTATACTCCCCTCATCTCTTATTTTAAAATATGCACTATCCTCCCTTAAAAAAAAATATGAGTAACATTTTGACCCTTCTCAATATAAACAAAACTCTAAAGTGTGGAAAATAATTATGAATGTGCTTCTCAATGACGTTTTGTCTTCTTTTACAACTTTTGTGTTACCAATACCAAATTTTAAGCATCCTATTATTGATATCAGTATTTTTAAAGGATAGAACAAAGTTTCAAGTACATTTATCCATTTATTGTTGGCTTTGAAATTTCATCTAAATCTTTATTTCATATTCTAAATCCACAAAATTGATAACAGACATTCAAAATTAACTATTAATCATGACGAGAATCGTCATGAGAGAGGAAATCTCTAAAAAATCATTTGCATTAAAATGAATAAAAATTGTATTTATCTTTCAACGGTGGGAAGCATATATTTTAGATTAAGAGGAAGGGAGAATATAATACAAGCATCCCTCGGTGAAGGGAATGTAGTTCACATTTTCTTTTTATAATAGAATTGTCCTTTGAGTGTCTAGCCATATGGAAGAACTGACTCAGGTGCCTAAGCTCATGAAAGATATATTTTTAAATCGACACATAATGCTCAATGTCCAACACATCATAAAAGTATCAGTAGTAGAAGCATGTCCAACATGGTTATAAAACTAGCAAGTTAACTCGGATTTTCAATTGTGTTTACTTTTCCACGTGGAGAAAATGAGTTGAATTGCATTTTTGGTTAGTAGACTTGGGTGGAATTGGGTAGACTTGGGTCATACATGAATGACTTTGAGAGTTTTTTGGATCACATTACTTTTGCCCAAACCAAAATGCAACATTTTTAGCTTGAAATGATTCAGCCAACTTTAGCAAAATGATTCTTATAAGTTTTACCTTCAAGCTTAGAAACACAAATCAACCTGCCTCATTCACTTATATGCCTTAAATTCTTATTTAATTCTTTTAGGAAAGCTCTTGTGAATTTAGAAGTAAGGTTTATCATAGAAAAGCTTCACAACTTTACATAATCTCTCAAGTTTAGAAACTTCAACACCCCAAGCAGGAGTGTCCATATTTCAGACTCAAAGAAATATAGCAAGCGCATATGGAAGAATAGCAAAGAATAATAATTTACTCCATCCTATACTATAAGAGCAGTAAAACTCCATAAGAAAACCAATACATCACAAAATTGATTAAACTTCTATGAGTAGTCTATCTCACTTCCTTCTTAATATTTTGACCTAAAGTACAAGTTAGAGATGTAGTACTGTTGTTAAAACAACTAAAAAACAGCGGTTGCTGCTTCAATTTCACTACATAAATTTATATTTAGTCAGCTTCCATTTAGAACTAAATCAGAAAATGTTCAGTCAGTGAGTGCAATCAACCCTTTAAGGTTCTAAAAATAAATAGCATTCTCACAAGCTTCAAAGTTTCTATTTGAAACAACCCCAGTGAGCTATAAATTGCTGCCCTATCAATACCTTATAACTAAAACATGCTCTCCAAAGACATTTACTCACTTATAACAAAAGCAAGTTGCCCTCCACTGAAACACAGACATGCATGCCAGTATCTCACCATCTTCCGTACTCCCAATTCTATTAAGCATTCATCCATTTAATCAACAAAAATCTAGAAGGGTCGGAAATAACACTTCTAATCCGCAACATGAAACTTTCAAAAAAAGCTACAACTAACAAGTTTATCTAACTTGTCACCCCCAAACAAAGAAAAGAAAGGCAAACGCACACAATCATAATTCATAGCCTCAAGCATTTCCAAAGGAGGTGGAGTTGCTTAACTCACTTTTGATGGACTCTACAATGATGGTATAGTCCTTAAGAACTTAAAATAGGTTTCAGAGTGGTTTCACAACTCCAAAAAACTGTTATGAATAGTTGCTTAAGAACAGTCACATCAGTTGCTCCAAAACTGCATAAAAACTATAATAGAATCGCCTAAGCACCAACTGTACAATATCAAATATGCTCTTGAGAGACCATAAACAAATTTAAAAGGGAAAAAAAAGAGCATTAAACCATCTCCAACCTTAGAACAAAAACTGAAACAAAGAATCAAAATTTGAGAAAAAAAATTGTAACTTTCCCACCAAACTTACAACCTTCCCATATAGAGAGAGAGAGAGAGAAAGAACCTACTTGTTCAATGTCACGGTTGGCATTCCCGTAGCTAGCAAGATCTGCCATTCCATGTGAGAGATTGACCGACGCGCCACCACCCTCTCCGATCACTCGCCGGAGCTCCGGTCATCATAGACAACTCCAACCTCTTCTTCTCTTCACAACCATTCACCCTTCACATCAAACCAAAACCTCTCTCTCTCTAGAAAAAACTCCAAACCCACTTCCTATTCTCGCTCTAGAACCTTCCTGGATCCGCTCTTCTTCGCAGAACTCAAAATCCCCGAAACTCCACTCACGGTTCCAAGTCAAAGACCAAACAGGGTTTCTTGAACCGGGAAAAAACCAGCTTTTCGAGGAGGTTGAACAGAATTCTCGAGAGGATCGCGGTGGCTCACCGCGGAAGAGCAGTTTCCGAAGGGAAATTCCGGCTACGAATGTTGGCTCCGGCGAGGAGACAGAGGAGAGAGAGAGAAAGAGAAAAAAGAAAAAGAAAACAGTGAAAGGTGAAGAGAGAGAGAATCGGAGGATGTAAAAGTACACCTAGTCAAAGATTAAGAAAGACGGAAAATTATTATTAAATTAATAAAAAAATAATTCATAATAGTTTTTTTTTTATTTCAATTTTCTTCTGTGATATAAACAAGACTCGTGAATCTGCAGCCTGCGATCAGTTCAAAAATTTTAACATAAAGCAAAAGATTTTAACATGTTAATTTCCTTTTAATACTTTTAGTGTCAGTTTAATTTTTTTAAAGTATTCACTTTACAATTTTTAAAAATTAAAGAAAACGATTATTTCCCTGAAGATAAATATGTCAAATATATATATATATATATATATACTTATATAGAGTTTTGTGTTTATAGGTTTAAAATATGTATTTACAACTTTTAATAGAATCATATTTATTTATATTTATGAAAAAGGATAATAAAATTTTTGACGTAATTAATATGCAAACATAAAAAATTATTCCTTGTGGCAAGTACTGGGGCTTTTTTTTATCTATTTTTCTTTTGGTGAAATCATGCTTACTTTTGTGATGGGGACTTTTCAGATAAAAATAATAAGTTTATTTATTTATTTATGCAATACTAGCAAAAATAAATAAATAAAATACACTGAACAATAGCTGAAAAAAACATTTTCTAAACACTTGACTTTTTCTTTTAAAACTATTATTAAAAAGTGACATAATTTTGAATTTGTAAAGGGATTTTCATGTTTGGGAAGGAGACACGTAGGAATGATGAAGATGTTTTCGTAATCCGAAGGGACAGAGCAGGTAACTTTGTGCTTATGTTTGGCTAAAGTTGTAATAAATGAGAAAATGACAAAATAAAACTTCCCACTTTTATTATTTTGTTTGGGAAAATATAAATTCCAATATATGAATGAACTTATGATAAAAAGTTTCTTACTAAATTCATATTTAAAATTATTTACCCAAATAATATACATTCAAAATAATTATCAAAACAAATCAATATGATAACTAATTTAAAATTTTATTTTTTTTCTCTTCAATTTTGTCACTAATTCTCCATTTCTTCCCCAAATTTCATTGCATTTTTTTTCTCCACCCCTTCTTAACCTTGTTTTTCAATCATTGAGTGTTGTTTATATGTTGAGTGTTGTGAACATGTCTTATAAGATTTTGTGTGTTGCTTATATCAATATTTTTAATTATGGTCATGATAATGAGTAATATTAAATAGTTAGTAGGAATAATAGTTATTAAAATGAAGATGTGTTAGTACCGAGGAAGGTGAGTTTATAAGAGTAGTGGAAGACCTCGAAGAAGAACATACCCTGAAGAATATAAAACAATACAAAATTTGATGTCGAACATGAAAGAATATTATATATAATCATTAAATGGAGAAATTTTTTCAATTTCTAAACTCTTTTAAAAAAAAGTTATATGTGATATCAAATTAAGAATATTATTTTCTATTCCATAGTTCATTTCTTTGTATTACACCCATCTAGGTGTTTTTCCTTTCATACTTCTTTTCTTATACACATTTTTCTTTTGACATACATATTAACATTATTATCTTATAAAATGATATAAACAATTAGAAAGGGAATTTCAAAAAAATATATTTTACAATTAGTTTAAATTATTTTCAATTAAATATAAAGCTATATTTTATATTAAATATATTAATAATTAAATATACTATATGATTTTAATACTTATACAATATTGAAATGGTAAACTCATTTAAAATTATATATGAATAGTTATATCATTCACATTGAATATAAATACATCAGGTGTATAATTTTCAATACAATATATGATATTTTTAATACTTCAAGTAAAGGGAAATAATTAAATTTTATAAATTTTAAATGATTAAAAAAATAATATTATCATATGTGTACCACTAAACATATACATATTGTATAATATTTTATACATTCTACTAGTTGTTTTAATTTTCTACAAATTATTTAACTAAATTACTTGAAAATAAAAATAATATTTTTTAAGCTAGATTGGCGTAACTAATATTATTTCAACAATTCACTTTTAGTTTATATTTTTGATATTTCAAAAGATTATTAATAAAATAAAATAACATTTTTTTAGAATAATATTATAAAATAATTGAATTTCTTTTATCATATAACATTTTTAAGATTGTTTCTTTTCTTGCCTTCTTCATGTGAAAGTATTTATTTGAATGGAAGCATTTGAAAAAAACAACTCAAAGTCCTACATTAATTAGAAATAATATCAAAATATAATATATAAATAGGAGTAATTTTTTTTCTAAAAAAATAATTTTTAAGATTAAATTCCCTCCTTTCAATATTTGATTATCTTAATTTTTCTATCATCACAATGCTCCAATTTACATACTATGGCATATGCATATATTGCATTCACCCTTAGATTATCCACTTATTGATTTAAAATTATGGCTTGGTTGCTCCTAAGATTGTTTTGAGCAAAAAATAAAAATAAAAAAGTTTTTGAAGCCCTACTTTTATGGTGCATATCCTTTGGTGTGAATCAAATTGAACACCAATATTGATTTGTGCCATCATTGAAAATGATGTCAAAGATTGACTTCAAATTATATAATCTTCCACAAATAATGTTGACCAACATATTTGTGATGGGAAGCAACCTTCATTAAAATGAGCTCCTTTAAGTATCTACTAAAAATCATAAAGAAATTCACCCTCCATTTGATAAAGGCTTATGAGCTCATTCCTTATCTTCACAATGGAAGATACTCATTCTTTGTTTGCTATCTCTTTTTTTTTATCAGTGATTTATTTCTGGGAGTTTGGATTGTAAATTATAAAGAGACACATTATTCTTAGAATAACAAATATTATTTAGATTTGTTTCTAATTATTTTCTCGTTTAAAAATTATAAATAAATTAATAAAAATAGAAAAAAAAATGTAGGGATCTTTTTTTTTAATTTTAGAATAATAAATTTTATAAAAAAATTTATTTATGTGAATTATTTGTTAATTATTTGGAATTCATATTTTTAATGACCAAAGTACCCTATTTAGATGTAATTTATAAAAAAAAAAGTGTAGAAGTTTCATAAAATATATATTTAAGTGAGGAATGATTTTATAAAATATTTATAGTAAAATTCAAGTTAGACGAAAAAATTACCTTTAAGTATTTGAAAATTAACAAAATACCACTGGACACCAAATTTAATTAATTCCACTATCCCGAGCAAACCATCCTGCCTATGTAATTTTCTATTTGAGATAATATTGAAATTAAAATAAATATAAATGGAAAATTATAAAATTTAATTTTCATATTAAAAGTGTGGATACATTATCTAACTCCATATATCACTTAAAAAAAAAATTCTCTATTTCTAATTATGAGGCTCGGACACTTATCACTTATCTTAAATGACGTGTCCGTGTCGGACACACGTATTGGACACAACACTCATAAGACACTTGTAGGACACTTATCGGTGAAATGTCAAATTCAAAAAATATTTCTAACAATTTTAGCACGATTTTAACACAATTTAAAAAAAAATACATTAATTTTCTAAAAACTCAAATTTATTGCATAAATTTTTATTATGATTATAAAAATAAGAAACAAAACATTTTGAACCAGTCATGAAAAACATCTTTATGCTTAAAAAAAACTAAAATATATTTATACACATAAATCTTTATTGTCAATTTATATAATTCATAATTATATAATATATACATTCGTGTCTCTGTGTCCTACATTTTAGAAATTATACGTATCTTCGTGTCTGTGTCCATGTCGTATCGGTGTTCGTGTAAGTGTCTCAGTTACCTAGCTTCCTAGTCTAAAAAAATGGATAAACATATTTTTTTATATTTTCTTTTTTAAAATATTAAGAGTAAGTTTAAAAGAAAAAACAATTGAAACTAAATTCTTTATAAATTAAAAATATTTATGCACAAATTAATTTGTAAAATTTCTCTCATATTTTCTTCTTTTAAAATTTGTGTATAAACTTATGAATTTCAACTTTTTATTTTTCTCTTTTACATTAACTTATAAAAAAGTTCATCCAAATATATTTTAATTGATAATTAAGTTAATTAGAAAGTTATCATCTCTTTTTTTAAAGCAGTGGCTATGCTTAAGAATAAAATTTTCTGCCTTTTCTCTTAACGACATGGTTTAGTGGTAGAAGGGAAGGGAAAAATTATTTTGTTATTCAAATGGAAGAGATTGAGATTTACCTCTAAATTATATCAGTGATTGTTTTGTTATGCTTTAATGTAACTTTATCACTATATAATTTATCTTAAACAAAATATCAAACATAGTTTACACATATAAAAATATACACCAGCATAAAAAATGTTATTAAAAACCAAAAAAAAATATTCATTAAAGTAATTACTATATAAAATATTTTAAAACAATGAGAAGTAAAAATTATAATATAAAACATTGCATACCATGTTGATGTATGTAAATAATTAGAATAGTTATTTTTTAATATAAATTATATAGTAGTGTTTTCAACTAAGAAACCATATGGCATTATCAGAAATATGTCATAATCTTTTAAATTACATTTCACTAAAATAAATCTTTAAATAATAATCTTAGAGGAAAAAATAATTAATCACTATATTAACCAAATTAGATAATAATTTAGAGATTAAAAAATTATTTATATCTAAAGTGGTTTTTATTATTAATAAAAATTTATAAAATGATTTCTAAATTTGTATCTAAATTAGTTACCTAAATTTTAACGACTAATATTTAGATTTTAAATTAGTCTCTAAAAGACTAATAGAAACTAATTTAAAATATAAAGTAGTAAGTAGTTAAAACATTGATAACTAAATGGTTAGATACTAATAGTTTTTTTAGTTTATAAAATGGTATCTAATTTAATCAAATAACAATTAATTATTTTGATTTATAAAATTAGTTTTCATGATTTTTTTTTTAATGAAATTTTTGAAATGATATTAAGTAAGCTAGAAACAGTTTCAAATAGAACTATATTTGAGTTCACAATTTTTTATTTATAATTGAATTAAATGGAGTGTACAACTTTTACATGCCCTCTAATCAGAATAGGCCAATCATTATAAAGTAATGACTTAAAATTTAATGGTTGAAAGAGAAACCGGTATTAAATACAATTATTTTAATAATTAAAAATATATAAGATAATATTAACAAAAATATAATATTATATTTTGTGGTGATAAAAGCTCAAATATTTATATATAAGAATACATTTCTATTCACATTTAAGAAATATTGATATTTTTTTTCACTGAAAACCATTGATTAAAAACCAACTTTAGAAATAAAAAATAATTAGTTGTTATAGTGACGGAAGAGAATAAAAAAATTTGGTTTCTAAATTGGTATTAAAACTTGATAGTTAATTAGATACCAATTTAGAAACCATTTAATAATAATAGAAACTAATTTATAAACTAAAAAAAATTTAGTCTCCGAAATAAATGATCTCTAATTTAATCATTACAACAACTAATTATTTTTTGTCTCTAAAATTTTTAATAATGATTTCTTGTAATGTTTATATGGTGACTGAGAATAAATTTACTAATTTAAATAAGATTTATTTAATTAAATGTTAATTAAGATTATTGGCTATATTTAGATTTTAAACATATTTTTTTCACTTTTTTTCTAATTATATGCAGGGATTATGTGTCTTGATAATAACATTTCAAATGAAGAATTAAAACATTTGAAGTGTGAAAAAGTAAGGAGTAGATGATCCATTATAATGATTTTCCTATATTATTTAAAGCTGAGTGTACTTCTCTAAAGAAGAAAGACACTAATCCTATAATTTTGTTGTTTGCTAAAGAAATAAATTCCAAATTCATTCAAATCCTCACAAATACATTTTTCAAGATTTTTTAAAAGATAATCCTTTATAATTTTTAATTAATTTAGAACAAATTTTCTTCAAATTTTCTGCATTGTGTCGGCCTTAGTTAATAAAAATGTAATCCATATATCTCAAACAAGATAGACAACAAATTATAAATGATCAAAAATAAAATCTAGAACAAAATTGAAAAGAAAATATATGTGATAAATAAATGATATTAAGGAGGTTTGAAAGACAATATCTAGTACAAAATTTCGATCCAAAATCCATGAAGAAAATAGAACTTTAGATAGAGCTTCAAAAGAAGAAAGAACACCTTCCAAACCTAATTTTATTCTATTTTATAATTTTTTTTTATGCAGAAGATTAAACCTTTTTTATATTATATATAAAAATATATTTGTCATACTTGAATTGAAAATTTAATAATATATAATTATCAATAATAATAAGTTTAAAAGTAAAAATATATTAATATTTTAGTTTTCTTTATAAAAAAAGGGTTAAAATTGATTTATTAATTTTCTACAAATTCAACCGACTTTTAAATTAGTTTCACATAAACTTGTACATCATTAATTTTACATTAAAATCTATTTATTAAAACATCAATTTTCAGTCAAATTTTATCAGTTTCTACAATTTTGAGAACCCTAAAATAAACACTAAACTCACTTTCATGACAGGAAGCATATCTAAATCATAAATTCAAAATTTAAATCTTATTTTATAAAACCATTCACATATAATATGATATAAAATTTAAGATCATTGATCTTAAATTATAAAAATAAATAATATTTTTTTGTTTCAAAAGCATAATTTTATATCAATAATTAATTAAAAAAATTAAAATATGAAATTTATAAGATGAATATTTTAAAACAGAAAGTAAATTAAAATAGAATATAATAACTCTAAGAATAAATTTAAAAGTTTCTACATTAAATAAAACTAAATACTATTATAAATGCTGTATAATAGGCTAGGAGTTACTGTGGTAAAAAAAATGCAAGCAATAATTACACAATTACAAGAATTGGGAACATGATCTCCTTGAAAGCCAATTATGTTGATTTGGTGTGAGTTTTATTGGTTAAAAAAGTGAGTAAGATCTAGATCCAAGAACACCAAAGCTTACAATGATGGAAAAGAAAGATAAAAGAAAAAGAGGAAGAGAGAAGATTATCCAAATTCAAAATATTTACGAACAAGATGCCAAAATTGTGAGCCCAATTGAAGGTCCCCACTACATTTAATAAAATCACACAAACCAACAACTCCTCAAGCTCCCAACCTGCACTTTTCAGATTTTAACCAAGAATTTCAGAACACTTCCCATTTTTTTAAAAATTTTGATCACCAAAAAAGCACATAAAAAACGAAAACATACAAATCCTAAGAAGTTCGATCAATGTAACATACATTTGATAGTTTTGACCTTAAAACATACAAATTAATTCTGTGCTTTGTTGTGAAACAAAAGATCGATCTTCAGTACTTTGATTGGTTGGTATCATGTTTAGAATCATACTTTGAGAACTCTTGCCTAAACCAATGCTAATTAATCAATTAATTAATTAGGACACACAATCTGGTGAGTCACTTTTATAGCTTTTACTTTTTGCTTTTTCTGTTCTGAATTATTACACAATGCATGTGACCACAGATATGCTGAGCCAAATTTGCACACACTAACAAAACCAAAACCAAATTGTAGATTTACTACAACTCATTATAGTACAACTTATTGGACATAACTAGCTAGTGCTCTTAAACAAAGTAACTTTGTAGGCACAATCTTCACCATACATGCATTACACGTACCCTAAAGAAAAGTGGCTTCCAAGTAAGCATGTACTTTGGTCTTTGGCCTCCCTTTTCTTAGAGAGGGAAAAGGAGAGACACTGAACTTTGTTTTGATGGGCCAAACTTGGCGTGATTGCAACATTCCTAACATGAACACTACTTTTGTTTCTTAGTACACTTTAAAGCCACAAATAGTTGCATGCCTTTGCCTATTGTCTTATTTGCTGGTGACCCTTGTCATTGTCAAAACAATATTATAGCTTGGATGAAGAAAAGCTTATTCCTTCTTGAATGCATTCTGGTTAAATATATCATGGTGGGGCAAAATGGATCTTCAAATGGAATGGATGAGATGCTTCCCTATAGTCATGTTTTGTGACTTAGACTTGTCTTCATGCGTTCGCATCATAGCATTCACCCTACACGCCTATGTGTACACCTTTCACAGAATCAAGTTTAAATCATGGCCGTTTTGGTGTGATTTCTTTTAGCTTTGTTGTTTTGAAAAATTGAAATCCATAGTTGTATTATGTCATGGATTGCTTTTTTAAATTCCAGTGAAGTGAAATGTTGTAGAGCCAACATATAAAGTTTTAAATTGGTGGTTGTAATTCACCAGAAAACACATTATAGTTGTACATATTTATATATATATATATATATATATTCTTCTTCTTCTTTTAATTAGAATATATACAAATATGTTTTATAGATTAGAAATATAAAAAAAAAACATATTCTTTCTTTGCCTGAATGACCTCTTATAACTTGAGTGATACCACAATTTTTTTTCCAAGACATCATACTAACACCTAAGGGAGAAGACCCTTGTGTAATCCAACAATTTTAAAAAACAGAGTACATTATTTCTTCAACACTTAAGCAACCCTATTATTATTTAAGCAAAGTCACATGTTTGCATGATCTAATGTATTTCACAAAGCACACCATGCACTATGGTTACACCTTAATGCTTTGAGCACACTACAAGAAAATCACAAAATAGAAACCAATTTTATAGATCACAAATAATTAGTTGCTATAGTGACTAAATTAGAGACCATTTTAGAGACTAAAAAAATTTTTGGTTTCTAAATTAGTTTATATTATTGTTAAATGGTTTCTAAATTAGTATCTAATTAGCAACCAAGGTTTTTGCTACCAAATTTAGAATCTAAATAATTGGTAGTTAAAACCTTGGTTGCTAATTAGATACTAATTTATAAACCATTTAACAATAATAGAAACTAATTTAGAAATTATTCTTTTTTAGTTTCTAAAATGGTCTTTAATTTAATTACTATAACAACTAATTATTTTTTGTTTCTAAAATTGGTTTCTATTTCATGTTTTTCTTTTAGTGGCAAACACTTGTTGCCTGAGCGTGGAGTGTTAGGAGAGATAAGGAAGACACTTTGTTGCTTGAGGAAGACACTCTATTGCTTGATCAATGACACTCGATGCATGTTGTCATTGTATACTGCTAGAACAATAGTGCATCGTTTGAATGTTGTAAGTCTAGAGCCACGAAATTACATGTGTTACCATCCTTAAAATATCAATTCTTTCATGTATACCTCATTTTAATTACACACTAAGAAATAGTTATAATTTCTTTTTAAACTCCATATTAATATTAGTATTCTCCAACAATTATGCATAGTTACATATAATTATATTCTAACAACAATACTTTACCCTCATTTAATTCAATACATGCAAATGTACTGTATATTTAAGTAATTACTAAGTAAATAGATAGAAGTTCGCACTAATATTTATAAAACAACATTTTCCCTCTCATCAAAGCAAAAATGTATACTTTAAAAAAAAAATCATTGAGACTAAATTTATTAGTTTCCACCTCCTTGAAGTTATATTTAGTTTTAAAAAAATAACTTTATAACCCATGTTGCTAGAGAGTAAAGATAATTTAGAGGAAAGATTTCTAAATAGATTAAACTTTTAATAAAATAAAAAACTATTATGACTTATTTATATTTATTTTATTCATCAAACTTTATATATCCAAAAATGATATAGGTCAGACTCAATTTGGTGGAGAGATTTGAAGGAATTGTGAAAGTTTGAGGATAGTGTTAAATGGGAGGTCAGGAATGGGAGAGACATAAGTTTGTGGGAGGACCTATGGGTGGGAGGCATGTGCCTCAAAGACAGTTTTTCGAGACCTTTTTTTATTTGCTCCAGTAAGGAAGTCAAACTTTGGCAAGGAGGAGTGTGGAATAATAATCTAGAGTGGTTAGGGAAGATAGGTTGGAGGAGGAATTTGTTTGAACGGGAGAGAAATCAAGAGCAACAATTGGTTCACCTTATGGATGAGAAGAGTTTAAAGGTGGATAAGGCAGACATATGGATTTGGAAAGAAAGCGAGACAAAAGATTTCACGGTTAAATCTGCTTACAAAATCCTTAAGAGGAAACTCAGGGGATGATGTAGTTATGTATGAAAGTTTTTGGAGGATAAAAGCACAACCATCATCTCATGTCACAACATGGAGGGTCTTGGAAGATAAGATTGCATCTAAAGAGAATCTGGAGAGAAGGGGGATAAGTACGGGTAACAATATGTGTGGTTTATGTGGGGAGGTAAAGGAAACAACGTCCCATCTTTTCTGTACTTGTAGATTAGCTTGACGGGTGTAGTTTATGTGCTACGAGTGGGTGTGACTTGCATCGACGGACTATTGGGAGCCAAAAAAACACTTTTTAAATTTTAAGATAATTGGGGCTAATGAGATTTTCAATCAGATATGAGATTGTGTGTGGATAACAATTGTAAGTGAATTGTAGAGACATAGAAATCATAATTTTTAAAAATGGAAGGATAGATTGTATAGAAATCTAACTATAGTGCAATTGAAGGTATGTTTGTGGGTTTCTTCGAAAGTTTGTCTAACTAGTTTTTCTTACTTTGATTGGTGTTTAGAGCTGTCAGTTTGCATGAAATCTATAAAAAAATATTAGGTGGGGTAGTGACAGCTTTAAATTGGTGTTTTGCTTTGAATCTCTGCAACAATGTTAGTAGTTTTAGACTAACGTGCTTGTATAAATGTTGAGGTATCTCTGAAATATTTCTATTATTTATTCACATTTTACTGATAAAAAAAATCTAAAAATCGGTATGGGATGAAATATTACATGATATGGATTAACAAGAAATTATTCAAGATGTGGTATCTCATCCTGGGTTTGAAATTATTTGAAATCATTTGAATAACTCATTTTAAAGAAATGTTCTAACATTTAGGAACTAGTTGAATAATTGCAAAGGGATAAAATTACTTGTATTTTAACTTTAGCCATAATTCTTAGAGTAACTTTATGGACAATTTTCACATGTACTAGGTCTACAGTATGTCTTAATTAAATAACAGGTATTTATATATAATTATTTTTGTCAATTTTTATAACCATATCGAAGTTTTAAATTGAAATTAAGACTTTAATTCTCTGAAATCTCGTTACAAAACAGTCCTAATTACATTACACTACAATTTTCTTACAACATTAAGGTATTTTAAGACTTCTCAGTCGTTGACCACGACTTCAATTAAAAATTTTGGAAGTGATATTATCATCTGCTATCCCAATCATACATATTGTACTTCCCATGCATTTGTGACCCCCAAATAGAAAAAATAACAAGAAGACTGAGTAGAAAAATAACAAATTCGAAAATCTAAATTATAAAGTAGAAATTAGAACATAGAGTAGATATAAATATAGTATGAGGATTTTGTGAAAAAAATAAAACTAAAGAATTATCAGAGAAAAACATGATAAAATTAAGAAGATTTTAATGTAATTTAATTTTTTCAAATTATATTCATACCTCTAAGGGTTATTGAGTTTTCATATTTTTTTTAAATGTTTGAAATAAATTTCCTTAGAGATGTGCATTGTGTATTTTTATTTTTTAAATATGAAGAAAACTAGTATTATGTGTAAAAGATGTTAGTATAATATTTTGAAACAATTAAAAATTTTTAGCGTGAAAATAAAAACAATAAAGTATATTAGAGAGAATTTTAAAGAAATGGAAGAAAATGTTGCTATATTTTTTTTTTCTTAGTATGCATAGTGTAATATAATTTGTACTAAGTAGAGAAGGAAAAAAACATAAAGAAAATGAGAATTAAACATTAGATTCATATATATATATATATATATAGATTTATTAACGTATCTCATTCAGATTGTGTCACGAGATGATTAATTCACCCATGATAATTATTAGAATATAAGAGTCCATGACAATCTACATTGTTACTAGTGTAGAAAATGAATTTTACATCGGTTCCAGGATGCATTTACACAGGTCCTACAACCAGTATAGATGTGGGTGGTGTAAAATGTCAATTACATATAACACCGGTTAACCCATATTACATTGGTTGACTCTAGTAACCGGTGTAATATGAGGCCTCTGGAGCACATTTTTATTTAATTGAGCCCCCAATCATAAATAAAAAAAGAGCACATGATGTGTAGCATTTAACACCATTAGAGAACAAAAATCAGAACGATACGAACCTTTGTCTATGGTCCCTTCACATCCATCCTTCTTGATAATTGGCTTTGGAACACGCTGGGAAGGGGCATACTTAACAATCAATTTATGTTGAGCACCTGATTGAAGATTCACCATTGATAATTAAAAAGAGCAGTTACATAGTGAGTTAAAGACGTGAAGTGTAAGAGAAAAAAAAATAGAAAAAAAACTACCTCTCTTGTTAACAAAAACATGTCCATCGAAGAAGTGAGCAAACTCGAAAACATCATGAGGAGAATTGAAGTCTATATAGGCTTGGGAATGCCTCTGACGCTTGTGGTTGCAAATGCGGTTAGGGTTAGGAAAACAATGGAGGAAAGAAAGAACAACGTTTGAATGGATCGAGAGGAACCTGGTGTTGTCGGGTCTGAAAGAGAACCAATTGTATATATGAAATTACAAATTAAAACTAAAATTAAAATTACAAATTAAAAATAAATTTACAATATTTGAAAATAAAAAATTCACCTTGGAGCGTGAACGGAGGAGTTGTGGCTGCGGAACGAGTGCAATGTGGTGCGACTGTGGAGGCGCATCAACGGAAGGATTGGTGGCAACGAAGAGGAAGAACGGTGACACCGAAGAGGAAGAGTGGTGGTCGCGAACGTATTGAAGGACTAATGGCCGCAAAGAGGAAGGAAATATATTGAAAGAGTGGTGGCAATGGAGAGGAGATCAACAAAGTTGGGGACAACGGTGGAGAAAGAAAAATGGAGACACACGAAGGTGGAAGCTCAATGAAAACTAAGGTGGAAGCGGCGGTGGAAGACAAAGTAGTAGAATGGAGGCAAATAGTAGAGTAGCGCGAATGAGCAGTGAGACGCGAACATGAAAATAGGTTAAAAAAAATTATATTACACCGGTTCTTAACAATAACCGGTGTAATATATATATTTTTTACTCATAAATGGTATATAACACTAGTTGTACATGGCAACTGGTGTTATAAACCTTTTTTAAAACTTATAAATCTTTTTTTTTCCTCTGAGGCAATACATATTACACCGGTTGGGTTATCCAACCAGTGTAATATACTGTTGTAACACTTACATGTTACTAACCAGTGTAATATATGCTACTAGCAAAAAAAAAAGTTTTAAAAAAATGTAAGTATTACAATAGTATATTACATCAGTTGAGCTATCCAATGTTGATTTTTCTCGACAAGTGTACCGAATCAACTGTAATATAGTACTCTTTAAAGTACAAATGTCGAACCCACAAGGAACAATTCTAATTAAGATGTTCTGTTATAAAACTCATTAAGTATAGAAAATAATTTTGAGACTTTGTTCATAACCAAATTAAAGATTTCACAAGTAACTCAAAGATTTAGGGTTTGATTCAACCAAAAACAAAACTAACTTATCAAATATTAGAGAAAGATACTTGGTATTGAATTGCGTTTATCTCAATCATCTGTATTTTGGAATAATACAATATATAATACTCAAAACTACTTATTCTTGATGCTTAATTTAAAGTCATTCACCTTGATTCCTCACAGATGAAATTCATAAGATAATTTCT
>Ga0123342_1002506_pt1 | contig 30511 bp, 15 predicted proteins | sample Turbeawhitnodule_FD_89960 | JGI IMG/M metagenome (GOLD analysis project Ga0123342, IMG submission 89960) | Root nodule microbial communities of legume samples collected from Mexico - Turtle bean Mexico white nodule | ecosystem: Host-associated > Plants > Roots > Nodule | place: Mexico: Nepantla... | reverse complement strand
AGATTATTAAAGAGATTCTTTACGTTTCTTCTGGACTCTGCATATTCTACCACTCTCAATGTACACTGACACTTCATAAATGCTGACATATTGACATATTTTCAATATTAGGACGCGAAAAGATGATGGTCACAGTTCTAAATAAAGTGACCGTCTTATTTCACCAATCCTTGCTGCAGAACTAATTCTCTTCATTTTCTTTATATTATTTTAATCTCTTTACAATAAACGAACAAATACACAGAATACTACTTCATTAGAGTCTAAGTGTCTTTACGTTTTCAATATAAATACTTCAAATGCTTAGAAAACCTACTGTGTGAAATCAAAAGAGAGATCCTTTCAAGCATAGTACAACAAAAGGTTGTATTCTTAGATACTCGATACTGGTTTTTTTCTCGCTACAATGGGTTGGGGTGCTTTTGAAACTGAGAAACGTATTTCCTTGAAGCTTATCGTACTCAAAGAACAAAGCAAAGTTATCTTTGCCGAGGCAGGGAAGGACTTTGTGGATGTTCTGTTTAGCTTCTTAACATTGCCTTTGGGAACCATTGCAAGACTTGTGCGCAAGGAGTCAAAATTGCGGCCACCTGAAGTTGCACTGAGCTCCATATATCAAAGTGTAGAGAATCTTCCGAGAGAATGTCTTCGCACAGATACGTGTGAAGAAATGCTACTGCGTCCGAGAAACTCAATGGAAGATTTTTGTAGTAGCTTGAAGATTAACATTGACGACAACGAACCCACGCACTATTTTGTATGTAACCACTTCCAATGTGGATACAAAGCCCCAGTCTTGATAAGCACCTTCAAAAATAAAAGTTGCGAATGTGGGAGTATGCTAGAAAAACCAATTTCTCTTGAAACCTCTGATGTTTTCGATGGTTTTATTAAGAGTAATCATAGTTTCATGATTACGGATGATCTTAAAGTTTTCCCAAACTCATTGGATAAAGTTGTTAATGTGCTAAAGGATAGTGGGATAAGAAACACGTCTTCATTAAGCGAAATGACGGTGAATATAACTGAGATTCAGGTTTGCATTTCATGTTAGCTTCTTTAGATAAAGATTGACTTAAGACTGTGATAATAATGCATCGATTTTTAATTTTTTTAGGTTGTGGATCTGTTCAAATTTTGTTTCTGCTCAAAGACAGTTTTGACAGATTTGTTCTTACGAGAACTTCCTCGTGAAATATCACATGAAAGTGGAAGAATAACTTACTGGAAACATAAAGCAAATAGTTGTGATGAAATCGTAGTGAAAGTAGTTTTGAGAAAATCTAAAGGGAAGATACTGTTAGCGGAAGGAAAAGAAGATTTTGCAGACTTGATTTTTAGTTTGCTTACTATTCCTTTAGGAGGAGCGTTGCAGTTGATGGGAGGCTGTTCTTGTGTTGGAAGTGTGGATGGATTGTATAAGAGTGTTGTTGATCTGGATGAACATTATTTTACCACAAAGGAAGTAAAGAATAAATTTGTTGATCCTCTACTCGCTCCACAGTACAAATTGTCTAAAAGTTGTGACAATTTCCCCAACTATTTTTGTTACCTTATCAGCAACGGCTTGGGCTTTGAAACTTGCTGTTTAACTTCCATGTATAAGGAAGACGAGTCCTTTTCAGGTTGTGTTTCTTCGAAGTTTGTGGATCCCCTATCTGATCCAAGTAAAAATGGTGAAAGATATATTAAAGGACCGACAACGTATATAGCAACAGATGATTTGGTTGTGACGCCGTCGTCGTCCATTTCTGTTATGTCTTTGCTGATCAGTATGAACATTCCCGTTGCTGACTTGCTGGAGAAAGAAGTTAGAATTGGCATGGTGGAGGTAAGAGTTTTAAAATGAAAAGATTATGCTTTCTATATAATCTAGTCATACCCTATTCTTTGCTTAGTTTCCACCTAAAATACTCTTCAATTGATCCGTGAAATGTTAATGCTGTCAATCTACTCCTCACCTTTTAATTTTATTTTTTACATATATATGTATTTAATGCATCCTTGAATTTGTCATTTCGTATAAGATGATGGTGTTGTTGCAGGCTGTACGCATACTACAAGCGTCATTGACCTCTACATCAGCTCTAACATTAGGTCTCAGCCATTTGTTACCGAAAGTGAAGGAGGAGAACTGAGTTATCAATAGCTTTCGCCAGAGCTAACGATACGTTTTGGGAGCAAAAAAGCAATTATCCGAAATGAGCTATATTTACTAGTAGTCCTAATATTTAGTTTTATTTTTTACTTTCCGCAATTCTGTTTCCATATTTAACAATGTTCTGTTTCCACAACATTTTAAGGATTTATTTTTTCATTTTTGCAAAATCTTGTGTTTCGGTTAATGTGGATGAAATTTTTTATGGGATTGTAAAGGATGCTAAATTACTATGAGATTATGGCAAATGTTTAAAAGTTTGTGAATGTTATTTTAGCAAACATGGAGTTAGTAGCTTTTTAATTAATTATAAACATATTTTAATGAAGTTTTTTGGCATTAATGTAGTTGATAATGATCACCGAGAGTGGTTTGATAAATGAAGATGAAATTGTTTTTAGTGTTTTAAAAGGCTGGTGAAGAAAATGATCAACTTACTCGTAATGATCCTTTTGTTTTCTCTTGTTAAGTCCCCCAAATACAAGCTCTTTCACCACTGAAGAAAAGATAATTTTGAAATCGAGTTTCATCGCACTACAACTATAATGTAGAAGACAAATTGGGTAGTATAAAACTGGTTTTTTACATCCAACTTCTTGCAATGAAACGCCTAACTCCCTTATCTGTAGAAAGAAATTGAACCGGCACTGAAACATAACATGACCAATGCTTTGACCAAATGCTCCAAACTATATCTATCTACACTCCCTGCCACACTCGGTTCTTCTTTGAACTAATTTGGTATAGGAAGAATTTTTGAAAGTGATGTTTATGATTATCATGGTGTGCTAATTGAAGTCTAAGCCATCTGTAACATGTACACCATACCTCATAAGCAATTTTGCAATCCTGAAAAAGATGCTGGACAAATTTCCTATGCTTCATTACAAAGTGGTTAAAATGTGGAAGAAAGAATAATACCTCTTCTTGCTAAATTCTCCCTTATTTGTGCTTTTGCTTTTGCACCCATATTTGGCCACTGCTGTATTCTATTTGCTCGCAGCAAAGTTACACTGCTTTGGTTCAACTTTTCATTTTGTTCTTTGCCTATTCACCACAGGGTCCACGTTTTTAATTCACATTTTTTCTACACAGTTATATGCTAATGGGTTACCTTATTTTTTACATTGCTTTTTTCATCTTTATATTTGTTTCAAATATTACGATTATATTTTAGGTCATTTTATTTGTTGTTATTCTCAGAGTCCACTCTTTCAGTATTATACCTCTTTATTCAAATAAATTTTAGATATCTATATGATTGTAATAATTTAATATTTAATAAAAATAATTTGTCTGAGTATATGTATGATCAAGTACATCATATGTTACTCAATACCTTCCTCGATAAAAAAAAATTCAAATAAAATTTATGTAAACAGTCAATATAGTTCACACTATGTCTGCTTATGGTATGATTTGTAAAAGATTCGTATCACATATAGTTGTCTACATTGTCTTATATTCTAACTGGCATAAATTATAAAAAAACATGAAATCTAAAATATACATATACAAAATTAAAAAAAAATAAAAATATCAACAGATAAAACAATTCAACTTTGACATTTAAAATGTAAACTCTAATTTCCCAGCTGTAAATGAAAATATTAGCCGCAAGTAAAAAACTTTAAAAAATATCTTCTTTATTTTTACATGCTTCTCTGTTTCTATTTTTAGAAAAAATAAATCTTTTAAAAAATCACATTCCCTTTGCATAATTAATTAAAGGTACCATTTTTGGATGAATGTTGTTGTAGAGATAATAAAAACCGACTCTTAGAATTTTAAATTTAATTTTACATACTATCTTTTTTTATTTTTCTACAATTGTACTGGTCGGCATCGGACATGCCATGTTACTCAGTCTCAGTGACCAACCGAATGAAGACACATTTAAAATACTTATAATAAATAAGTAGTTAAGGCAATTGCAAGAACTTCTTGAAAATTCGGGATATGTTCCACCAAATTCAGGTAACACTCTGAGAAATCTAGGAACCTCCCTATAATCAAGCTAACGATGATATATGATAAATTTGGCCCATTAACACAAATGATCCATAACTAAAACACTATAAATAAACCTTCGACAGAGGAGTAAGATATGTTTTTAATCAGTTCTTAATATACACTTTGTGTACTGAGTACCTTTTGCAGGTCAACCTCGACCGAGTGCCAATAAATTAAAGAGAGACTTAGAGTGAGGAGCCACTACTAGATATATGATAATTAGTAACATTAAAAAAATGTTACTAATCAAATCAAAGAAAATGTTACTAATATGATTTAGTAACATTTTATCCAATGTAACGAATATTCAATGTATTTAAAGATTTTTTTTAATAACATTTTTAATAGATATACATTTATAAAAATATCATTAAATATTTTTAGTAACATTTATTTAATAAAAAGATAACATTTTAAAAATGTTACTAAATCTTTTTAGTAATTTTTTTTAATAAAAAGTAACATTATAAAACGTAAAAGAAGTCTATAGTTGTTGACCGAGTTGTTTGAATTAAAAAAAGTAAAAGAACACTTTCACAGTTGGCGAAATGTCGAGCTGGGAACATAAAATAATGAAGCCTTAAATGAACGCCCAGTTGTTCAGATATAGCTGGGCGAGAGCCACGTTGAACTTGGTCAACAGCTCTTTTTCAAAAATTGAAAGTGGAAGATGCAACAAAATTTTGGTTAAAAAGGTAGCATATAGAAAAAGCATAATGGCCCATATGTGGGTTCGACGACTCATCACTACATATCGGCTCGCCCTCTCTACATACCACAACTTTTACTAAAGTCTCATCTTTTTTGCTTAGATCACTCCAGTTTCCCTTAACTCTCTGACTTTACGAGTAGTGTAAGTGGAGGTTTCCTTAAGCAATTCTTTTTTGATCCAAGGGTAAGTAGAGTTATAATCCATCTTTGAAAGTAACTAAGGCATGAACAAGCAACACTAGTGCAAAAAGATTAAAAGAATATTCCTTATTAAGTGCGGGTTCGCGCTTAAACGCATTTGTAAAAAATGCGGTGGCATTTTTGAAATTAATTTGATTTACAAGTGTGGTTTTTCATATAACCGCACTTGTAAATCAATGCCCAATGATTTACAAGTGCGGTTTTACTTTACAACCGCACTTGTAAATGCTTTTTACCCTAAAAATTTGAAGCGCACCACTCCAGTTTCACACTTTCACTTTCTTCTCCACTCTAGCCTTCGTTTTCACTGTTCTTGCGCTCGCGTTTGAGTTCAACTCTTCTCTGCATCTTCGTTCCTTTTTGTCATTGTAAGTTTCGCGAATCCCTTCTTTGGCATTGGCATGTTTTTCGTTTTCCTTACGAGCGTTTACGTTGGCATTGGCATTTTAGGTTATTGTTCCATTGGAATTGCTCCTTCATATTTGCTCTTTGCTGCTCCGCCGCCGCTTCCGCCACCGCCGTTGTAAATGTGATTTATAAGTTCGGTCGTGACCAAAGCCGCACTTGTAAATCATTACATGCTAGCACCATTATGTGATTTACAGGTGCACCTTTAAAAGAAACTGTGACATATTGTATAACCGCACTTGTAAATCATGATTTACAAGTGCGGTTGTACATTCACACTCATAAATTCAAAATAACCGCACTTATTTTGTGTTTTCGCACTAGTGCAACTAAGTCGCCCTCTTAGACGGAACACTTTGTTGTAAGAAGATGGTTTTACCTCATAGGCCTTCTTACACGAAGCGTTTTGTTGTAAGAATGTGGTTTTACCTCATAGCCGTCGTTTTAAGGTAATTTAATTTTAAAAATGTCATCGCGTTTTGAATGTAGGGTCGAAAATAGTCATTTTTGTACTCCTGTTAGTAATGTTAAGACATTTAGATTATTTTGACAAAAACCATGAGATGAGATTAAATAGGTATAATTATTAATATATATATATTAAATAGAGACTAAAAAGACTTTATAGGAATTATATTGTAATTTTATTATTATTAACTTCAAATATTATTATTTTATTTTTATGTATATAATTATCATTATTATTTTATAATAATAATAATTTTGTTATGTTATATTTCAATATACTTTATAACGTAAACATGTGTTTTCTGTGTAAAATATAAATGATTATATTTGATAAAAAATGCACTGTTATATGAATTGTTTTTCCAAACATAAATGATTATGTAATGATCGTAGTTGATTATGTGACTCAATGTGAGAACGGGCATGTAATTTAATCAATTTTGAGCTTAAAACTACGTTAACCAAGCACACAAAAATAAGAAACAAAGACAAAGAGAGGAACAAGGCTATATCAACGCAAACAAGAAAGAATGGCTATGTCAAAGCAAAACATGAAAAAAAAAAAAAAGAATATTAGAGTAACTAAACCAGACAACCAAACGTGACATAATGAGAGTATTAGGGGTAACTAGTATAAAAAAACTAATAACAAAAATATAGTTAGCTAACACCTATCACTAAAATCAAAGATACTAAGAAATCATATTATGTAATAAATTCATGTGAACACCCTTTAGTTGAGTAGAACTTAATACTAATGAGACACTACATAAGACTATGATGTAAATATTGAATTTTAAGTTTTACGTAGGTCTAACGTAAAACTCAACTTAAATCTAGTAAAACTTCTTTTTTTCACAACAAGTTTGTATTTTTCATGCTTATCTACTGCAACAATGCAACAAGGGTTCTCTGTACTCACTGGTGACCCAAAGCTTGTTTCTCTTTCGTATTTACGACTGTTTTGGGTGCTGAATGTTTCTTTCTCTCCAATTGTATTATGGGTTTAGATTAATGGTATAAACATATACTTTATTATTCAAATTCTTAGTTATTTTTTAGATCTTAATCAGAATGATTCATGTATGTGTGCATTAAATTATTGTTTGTTAATTGTGATATTGAAATCTTCCATTTGTTTGTTTAAATGTGAAACCGTTGTCCTCGTCTATGTATCTTTTGAATGATATTCTTTATCTATGCTTTGTCTAGTAAGAGGTTGAAATATATCAAGCACTCTCTTGTAAATTTATAATATTCTTTTATTGACAAGAAAATATTCTTTAGAATAAACCCAAATAAATTATAATCTCTCTTGTAAATTTATAATATTCTTTTATTGACAAGAAAATATTCTTTAGAATAAACCCAAATAAATTAAATTGATTATATTATTAATAATTAATTAATGTATATGAAGAAAGAATATGAACAGACTCGGAGACTAGATGGTTTGTTGATTAAATAAAAATATGGAAACATTGGCAGTGCACCCTCCATTGTGTTTTTAAATAAATTTGAATGGAATACTAATTACTTTACTACTTCTTACCTTAAGTTGCATATTCAAACACATGAAATTATGTGACCGTCCCGGAGTTTAATGTATGGAAATTTATAAAACATAGATCTAAAATAATTCTTTTAAATAAATTCGGATGGTCAATTATAAATATTAATTAGGTTGTTTTTGGAGGATTATAGCTAAGCATTAAGTACTCATTGTTATAAATAACTGCTAGTTAAATAGAAGTTATTGAAGCACTTAAACCACTAAGAACTCAAACCTCGTCCAATCTCAAAGGAGACAAAGGCATCAACAGCAGCATACTGCACCTGTTCAGCACTGAGCAATACATTGTCCCACCTACTCTTAGTGATCTTCTTGGGCTTATCAACCGCCACTCCCAACACCCTCAGGCCCAATGTCTTGAGCCCAGCTGTGTTCAACATACGGTCACTGAGCTTCTCCACAGCAAGGGAGCGAAGGTCGACGAAGTTGGCTACGCGGAGAGAGCAATCTTCTAGAAGCTTCTGCACGTCGCCTTGGATCCCAACACCCACAAAGGTGTGCTTGGCATCACCGAGGAAGGAAACGAGGGAAGCAGGAATGAAGGGAGCGTGAAGTATTTGAAAAACAAGGCAGCGACGACCCACGCAGAGTTGGAGGGTGGCGACGGGGTTGTTCATGCCACGGCGGAAGTTCGGGCGCCACTCGATGTCGAGGCCAATCAAGAGAGTGCTTCGGCGGCGGTGGCGGCGGAGGATATCAGAGAGCCAGGAATGGACTTCGGAGGGGTTGGAGGTGAGGAGGGTGAGGATGGTGTCGGAGTGAAAGGTGACGTTGTAGAGGTTGCGGTGTGAGTTATCCAACCGGCGTGTGGGGTTTGGGTTGTAGTTTCCCATTCTTCTTGGCTCGTTCTGTTCCATGAGTGTTGTGATAAGCAAGAAGAGATGTTAGAGTATATATAGAGGGAGAAGGAGTGATTGAATTTTGATTTTGCCATTTTCAAGTGAAGGGAAGAGGAATACTCATAACCATGCATGCACGCGTAATGGAGACAACGCTTCAATGTCTTCTTATTTTTTGTGCTCCTTTCCAATAATGTTTTACTTTAACAATAAGAATTAGAGGGATGATAGTTTTCACATTTTTATCTATTATTTCATTCTAAAATTTTACTTATTATAATTATCTGAATATAATATTTTTGTTATTAAAAAAATTGTTACATAGCTGTTTTCAAAATTATCATCAACAAGTCATTATCATTCTAACAAATATTTAATTAAACATACTCTTATTTTCTTATTATTTTGTATTAAAGAGATTCTTTTATGTTCCTTCTGGACTCTGCATATTCTACACTCTGTAACGACTCTCTGTGAAACTCTTCCATTCCCTTTGCTTCCAACTACTCTCCATTAATGAAACCATTTCATTGTACACTGTCACTTCATAAATGGTGACATATTTTCAATAGGAAAATCAATTTACACCCTACATTCCATTAAATATTAATATTTTAAATTTTTTTAATTTTATAAATTATTTTAACATTTTATATTTTATCTATATTTTTATTAAAGATATTTTTTTTATTTTTAAAATTTTTTTTATTATAAATATTAATATTTTATTGTGAGGTAAACTACAGAGTGTAAATGTTCTCAATAAAGTGACCAGTCTTATTTCACCAATCCTTGCTCCATGACTAATTCTCTTGGTTTTCCTTCTATTTGTTTAATCTCTTTACAATTAATGAACAATTCAACACTAAATACTACTACTTGATTAGAGTCTAAGTGTCTCTACGTTTTCAATGTAAATACTTGAAATGCTTAGAAAACCTCTTGTGTGAAATCAAAAGAGAGATCCTTTCAAGCATTGTATAACAAAAGGTTGTATTCTTAGATACTCGATACTGGTTTTTTCCCGCCACAATGGGTGCTTTTGAAACTGAGAAACGTATTTCCTTGAAGCTTATCGTACTCAAAGAAGAAAACAAAGTTATCTTTGCCGAGGCAGGGAAGAACTTTGTGGATGTTCTGCTTAGCTTCTTAACATTGTCTTTAGGAACCATTGCAATACTTGTTCGCAGGGAGTCAAAGTTGCAGCCACCTGAAGCTGCATCACTGAGCTCGATCTATCAAAGTGTTGAGAATCTTCCCAAAGAGTGTCTTCGCACAGATACGTGTAGAAATGCTACTGCGTCCGAGAAACTCAATGGAAGCTTATTGTAGGAGTTTGAAGATAAACATTGACTACACAGAACCCACACAGTATTTTGAAGGTAAAAAGTTGTACTGATGTGGATACGAAGGCCCGCCCAGTCTTGATAAGCACCTTCAAAAATAAAAGTTGCAGATGTGGGAGTATGTTTGAAAAACCAATTTCTCCTAAAACCTCTGATGTTTTCGATGGTTTTGTTAAGAGCAATCTCAGTTTCATGATCATGGATGATCTGAAAGTTTTCCCACACTCATTCGATAAAATTATTAATGTACTGAAGGATAGTGGAATTAAAAACAAGTCTTCATTAAGACAGTTTTGACAGATTTGTTCTTAGGAAAACTTACTCGTGACATATCACATGAAAGTGGAAGAATAACTTCCTGGAATCTTAATGCAAATAATTGCGATGAAATCGTAGTGAAAATAGTGTTGAGAAAATCTAATGGGAAGATACTGTTTGATGTAGGAAAAGCAGATTTTGCTGACTATTCCTTTAGGAGGAGCATTACGTTTGACGGAAGACTGTTCTTATGTTGGCAGTGTGGATGGATTGTTGATCTAGATGAATATTAATTTACCACTAAGGTTTTATCTTTCTGGACCTTTTATGTTTTTTATGGGCTAAGCCGATATGTATCTACATGGTGTATTTATCATGCACCTCCACATGGTTTATAATATGCAGTGTTGAATCTTTTTAATTTATCACCAAAACGATAGTTATCAATCCATACATTATAATCTGTTCTCAATATGTTTTGATTAGATTCCTCGTGATGCCTTTAGTTGGTGCCATGCCATTGTGTTTGTTTTCGTTATTCTGCGCTGCTGTTTAATACGTGAGTTTTCTGTTTGTATTGGGTGTGCACCGTGGACATGTTTGTGCTTTTGCTTTTGCACCCATGTTTGGCCATTGCTGTATTCTATTTATTTGCTTGCAGGAAAGTTACACTGCTTTGCTTTGGATTAACTTTTCATTGTTTTTTAGTGCAGTGAATAACGTACGGTGTGTGGGTGCACCAATTTTCGAAATTGGTAGTTTTGCGTTTGAGTATAATTCTGCTGCCATTTGTGGTCTTTTTGTTTTGTTGTTGGGGAGTACAGTTTGTTTAGTACAGGACCACCACCGTACCAATTTTGGTAGGTGAATTGGAGAATCAGACGGTATTGTTATGTTTACTTTGTAGTTTTTAATAATTAATTTCATTCATAGAAAACTAAATTTGAAAAAACAATGAAATACTTGGAAAAGACCAGTCATCATTAGTATGAATTAGATCAAATGAGAAAATAACAAAAATAATTAAAGTTTACAATAATAAATCAATATATGATGGTATATAATGTTGATGATAACATTATTTATCTATATAGATTACATTCTTTACGATAGAACTTCAGGAAGTTTATTCTATTCGAGGTGGTTCCATTGAGAATTTTTTTGGAAAAAGGTAAATTATGTAGAAATGTAAATTTATTAAATTGTTCTTATAATCTAATAAATATAAACATTAACAAAAATTATACCCTGTATTCTATATTGTAGGGAAACTTAAACAGATTGCGAAGAACAATTTTTTGTTGAAGGATAAATTTATTGTTGCAGTTTTCAACATATGTTATAAAAATACACATTAAAATTTATAATAGTATAATACTTTTATTTTGTTTTTAATTTTCGTGTTTATATATTATAACCAGCTCACTCAATTCTAAATTCCATTGTTTCATAGAGCTTTTATAGGTAAATTATATGATAAATATTTCAAGAACTTCACGTTTAAGCAAAATAAATGGTATGTTGTTCCTCCAATCTTAGGCGGTTGATATCCAAAATAAAGTTGGTTTCCCGAATCACGAAACATTTTTACTTTGAATTCCATAACAACTATAAGAGAGATTGCGTTATAATTAAATTCATTGTAATGATTTTGGATTTGAGTAGACTGTCACCAAATCTAAAATTCTATTAATCCAGAGAGTTTTGTGGTTAAAAAAGGAATGAATCATACAAAAACTAATATCAGCACAAGTTTTTCCATGAACACAATTAAACCCAGCGTCAACATTAATCAGAGTGAAATGTAGGTAATAAAGGCATAAATCCGTGGAATCATGGAAAACAGCAGAATATCAGACATGGGCAATTAAAGGTATTCAATTCAGAAACATAAAAGAAAGCATTCGGAATGCTAACACAACACGCAAAGATCACAGGTGACAGTGAAAAATGACAGAAATAGCAGAAGTTACTAACCTAGCAAACGATAAAATTGAGAAACGAGAGCAGAAGAGAACTACCAAATCACTGGTTCCCTCAACCGGCGTCCAATCTCATAGGAGAGAAAGACGTCAATGGCAGCATACTGAACCTGTTGGGTGGTGAGCCAGCGATTATCCCATGAACTCCTGGTGACACTCTGCGGTTTCTGAACCTCCACGTCGAGAACATAGAGGCACAACGTCTTCAGTCCAGCCTGCCTCAAATGAGGATGACGCCAGAGCTGATCCGCAGCCAGAGGACGAAGGTCACAGACATTGGCCACGTGGAGGTCATAGTCTCGAAGAAGCTTATCGGCATCAGCTTGGATCCCAACGCCGAAGAAAGTAACATTAGAGTCTTCCAGGAAGGAATCGAGGGAACGGGGAATGTAAGGAGAGTGGATAATCTGGAAGACGAGGCAGGCGTGACCCACGCAGAGTTGGAGGGTGGCTACGGGGTTTTGCGTGTTCGTCCGAGTGTTGGGTCGCCACTCAACGTCCAGGCCCACCATGAGTCCATGACGACGGCCGGTGTTTCTGGAGAGCCACGTGGCGACTTCGGAGGGGTGGGATGTGACCAGGGTGTGGATGTTGTGGGTTTCGAAAGTGACGTCGTACAGGTTGTAGGTGTTGTTGCGGAGGTTGTGGTCCACCACGTCTACAGTCGCCACGGGGTTGGAACGGTTGCGCATCCAAATCGGCACACCGTTTCCGTCTACTAACTCTATCATCGTTAATAAGATGCAGAGACTCACGGCGTTAGAGAGGGTTTTGATTTTGAAGGGAGAAGAGGAACAACTGTATTTCTATTGCGTCTATTTGACTTCATTGACACGGTTTTATGCATTTTTTTTATTAGGTATATACATATCTTTTCCGTTTTCGTTTTTCAAAATTTGGATTTCCTAAATTATAGCAGTAGTTTTCATATTTTATTAATATTCTTTTAGAAAACAAGTCTTTTAAGAATTTGTTTTTATAAATATGGTATTGATTAAACAATAAAAGTTAGGTAGAGATATTACTGTTATTATATGAATTTTCTGTCTATTATCACTTGCTCTCATATTAACTAATTGTGACAATTGATATGGTTGAAAACGTATATAGTATGTGTATCATGTTGAAATTTATAAAATTAAGAAAATATTAGTTATTATTAAATAGTATATATATTAAATATATTTTAATTTATTTTTTTTATTTGTTCCCCATTTTGTAATATTGATACCGTGTTTTTTTTCACACATGTACAATGAGGAGGGGAAAGGAAAGGAGGGAGGGGGAAAGAGTGTTTTTGTGTTTGTTTGAGTAGTTTTGAAGTAGGAAAGTGGATAGAGAAGAAAGTGAGAGTCTTTTTTTATTATTCACATAATTGAAAAAAATTGTGTTGATCCTATGTAGAATTCTTATATTTTACTTAAATATTATTTTGTATGTATTTTATTATAATATACAATCTACAAAATTAAATACTACATAAAATTTTATTTAACAATTTCAAAAATATTTAATTATATTATTAATAACAACATATAATTATAAATAATAAAATAAAATTATAATATCAACAAAATATACATAGTTATATAAAATAACAAATGTATATAATAATAAATATTATTTTCATAAATTTTAATATATTTATTTCAATTTAACACAATAAGTAATTATGGATATTATATACTAGAAAATTTTAATTAACTCAAACCTAAAAAAAAAATATTATAATTTATTATTCAAATAATATTTAATAATAAAGATAAATTTGTAAATTTATATTTTACACGTTTAAAATAATTTCTAATAACAGAGTCTTCATTGCTATCAATGATCATTATGAATAAAACGGCCTACTCAATGAGTTTTTAATGACAAACGACTATTTATGAAGCAATGAATGACAATCATACGATCAATACAAAGACGGTCACCTAAGATATCTATATATACTTACTCTTTAGAAAGTACCATTTATCTTATTCGACACTCTTAACTTTCATACGGTTAAGAACATAACATATAATATTTTCTTTATGTGCTCCAACCCACTTAAGTATTAGATAGTCTTTTTCAGGTGGACATCCTCCTCTCATTGAAAACCAACTGAAAATGTGTTTCCCAAAAAACTCGAATAATGTGTTTCCCAAAAAACATCATATTCGAGTTGCACTTTCCAAAGATAGAAACATTTGTCCACCATCAAGCTCTCTGATAAAACTTTTCCCCAGGAAAAAGTCTTCTAAAAATTTGTTTTATAAATATGATATTGATTAAACAATAAAATTTAGGTAGAAATATATATGACTGTTATTATAGAATTGTCGGTTTATTATCACTTACTCTCGTGTTAACTAAGTATGACAATTGATATCGGTGAAAACATATATATTCTATGTATGCATGTTGAAATTTATAAAATTAAAAAAACATTAGTTATTATTAAATAATATATATTGAGTATATTTTAGTTTATTTTCTTTATGTGTTCTACATTTTGAAATATTAAGATTGTGTGTAGATTGAGGAGTCAAGCAAAAGGAAAGTGTAATGTCCAAATTTAGAGTACTAACATAATTCATGCATAAAAGTAAGATATAATAATTAATTTCATTTAATAGGTGAATTACGATAATAATATTAAGATATTTAAATTATTTTGACAAAAATCATGAGATGAAATTAAATAGGCCTAATTAATAATAAATATAGAGAATAAAGATTAAAAAAATCTGTATAGAATCATAACTAGGAGTGGAAAATTAAATGAACAAATATTAGATTAAAGGAAAGATAAGAGAGGAAAGAGGACAAACTCAAAAGGCCAACTTAGGACCCAACTACTCGAGGAAGAGATTGGAAAGTGCAGAGAAATCAAAGAAATTTTTTGTAAGTAATTTATTAATGTAATAATCACTATTAAAAAATTATTAAGTAAAAATTAATTTTAAAGATAAAAAATAATTAGTTGTTATATTGATTAAATAATATATTATTTATGAGATTATTTGGTAGCTAAATTAATAGTTATTATTAATAAATAATTTTTAAATTGGTATGTAATCTAAAGTTGTTAGTTAAAATTTTGGTAGTTAATTAGATATTAATTTAAAAATTATTTATAAAAATAGAAATTAATTTAGATACTATCAATTTATTTATTTTAATTTAATTAATAAATAATTATTTTTTGTTTTTAAATTTTGTTTTTATTTAATAATTTTCTTGTAATGATTTTTTTTAAATTATAAAGTAATATATTTGTAAAATAAAAATACTCATATAATATAAAAGTTAGTTTAGACTACATATTAAATTGTAATCTTATTATTATTAACTTAAATATTATTATCATTATATTTTATAACGATAATTATTTTGTTATGTTATATTTCATTATACTTTATAAAACATGTGTTTTACGTCTTTTGACAATGTAAAATATATATGATTATATTTGATAAAAAAAATACACAAATCCATTGTATGGTTTTTTTGTTTTCCAAACATAAATGATTATATAATGATGATAGTTGATTATATGATTCAATGTGGACAACATGAATGTAGTGTAATCAATTTTGAGCTTAAAAATAGGTTAACCAAGCGCACAAGAATACGAAACGAAGACAAAGGGAGGAACAAGGTTATGTCAACGCAAACAAGAAAGAACGGCTATGTCAAAGCACACAAGAAAGAAACAAAGAAAAAAAAGTAAAAGAATATTAGAGTAAGGAAGCAAGACAATCAAATGCGGCTAAGTGTAAGAGACACATGTTTTTTATAAGAAGTTGTAGGTCACTCCTCTTTCCTCTCTCCTCTTTCATGTAGAATGACTTTTTTCTTTTCACTAAAATCAGAGATATTAAGAAATCACATGCATGTAATAAATTCATGTGAACGGTAAAAAGCGACCAAAATGTGTGATATCGTGGTTGTAATTAAATGGAACTAATTGAATATACTCTAAGATCCATAGTAAAACTTAATATTTACGACCAAATACGTAAGAGTATAATGTAAAATATTGAATTTTACATTGGACGCTACTGCGTTTGGCGAGAACGTGTATTCAGAAGACGTTTTATGTTATTTTTTTCTCTTCAGTGTGAATCGTGTACTCGTGGAATGTTTTTTTATTCTATATTCTATATGTCTCCAAAAAATCAATTAAAATAATATGAATTAATTAAGAAATTAAAATTTAATTAAATGAAGAGTCTCAATCATAAATTTAAGTACAATCTCTAATAAAAATCAGTTTAGTAGATCAAAAGATTAAAATAACTATTATATAGAATTAAAAAAAAAATATTTTTTATTGATTAAAATTTTAAAAAATCAATAGGAAATTACAAATGAATAAAGTAAAAAAGATTTAGTCTTCCATGTGGAGACAAAACAAAAATAATATAAAAAACAAAAATAAGACCAAATTTAGAGTGTGTTGTGCGACTATGAGACGTGATCCAAAAACTATTATTTCTTCATCTGAAGTCTCTTTTATAATGTTCTTTTCCATGCACAAAATCAGATTCAAACTCTATCCCATAATATTGTTTTGTTTAGCAATTATCAAATGTTTCCTTTTTTGTTTCATATTATTAAACATATATATTCGTTTGAGATTTTATTATTGTTTCTCATCCAAATATATTGTTTCTAATTTTTTTTTTCAAATTTACACATTTATTGTCATTGATTCAAGCACTCTTCAAAAGTTTTTTTTTTTAATAATATATAATATTTGCTCTATTTTGAAGGATTTTGTAGAGGAGTTTTAGTTGCAGGATTTTGAGAGAATATCTCTGCAATTTGCTTTCAATTCTTTTTCTAAGATATTTGCATATTTAATTCTCGTATCATATTTATTTCATGTTCTGATTTAAAAAACAACTTAGATTAAAAATTTTAAAAAAAATAACAATTAAGATTTAAAAAATATATTAATTAAAATAGTAGATTTATCAAGATTATAATTCAAAAATCTATAATTAAAACTACAAGTAAAGAATAGGATTATGCTGATTAGATATCTATCTATTTCTACCACCAAAATGGGGGGAAAATAGTAGAATCTTAGTTGAGTTACGTGGTCCTGAAAAAATATATCTGGGTGTACTCTTCTGACATGAGCCCATTACTTAATCAGGCGAAGATTGATATCTTACCACAGGGAAATTGTAGTAGCCTAGTAGGTCGTGTCAGTGTGTGCGATTTTGTTAAATGTGTGTGGACTCAATTAGTGTTCAATGATCCGGGAACAATTATGAGAGGCAAGAGTTTAAAATAAAAATGTTGTGGATTTTATGTTCATATTTTAATGGGAACTTGCAGATTTGAATGAGATTTTTGACATTTGCCTGATAAAATGCTATTCACTTATTCTTCCTCCATTGTTAAGCAACAATCAGCTTATATGTGGCGCATATATACCTCCTGTTCCAGCTTGAATAAATGACGATTAAAATGTTGTTGTAATATTTCATTTGCATAATTTATGCAAAACTACTCAAAATTGTTCCTCTGCATGCATAAGGATAGTAATATAGATATATAATATAGAAAAGTCGATATATAATATAACATACATTGAATGACTAAAAGCCATAAATAAACGGAGTAAGACGAGGAGATAGGGGGAGAATGAACAATTGGTGTAGTATCCATGACCTTGTATGTGATACACGTTCACTTAGGTTGAGAATCTCTCATTTATTTTTATTATTTTATTTTATTCTATTTTTTTATCTGCTAATTGCTTGTCCATTTTTATTTACATAAGAAAAAAGGATTAGTTCTGACTTTTTGAACATTTATTAAGGGATTTCGATAAACCAAAAGAATTTGGTTTATCATTCTTCATACACAAACTTGTGTAAGTGGAGTAAGTGAAGCATATTAAACACCCTAAAAGCCGAAAAGAGCTTCACACTATCAGTTCTTCAGATGTCAAACCAAATAAATTAACAATCACTCACATCAATCTTATAACGGCCACGCACTCTACAAAGTCATCCTACGTCTTGAAAATTAGAACGATGAAGTTCCTAATCTTATTCAAGAATATCTGAGACCTTTTCTTTCCTTCAAAGTTGTGGACAACCAATCCAAGCCCTCATAAAGGCCATACATAGTTAAATCATACATAAAAAAACAAAAATGTATTTCAATGAATATTTACATATTATAAATTAACATAAATAAGAAATAACCTTAAAATTGCATTAACATTTAATAAAATATCTCAGCAATTAGTCACATGGCCCGATCCACCTAGCAAAATGTAGAGAACTTGCTGACCCAAAAAAAATTACCACAGAGAAATTGCCACCAAAATGAACAGAATGAAATCGAATACAATTGAGAGGCAGATAAAAGGGTTCAAATGAAATCAAAATAGACAGGAGATAGGTTTCAATTATATCAGGCGACGAGGAAAGAGATTTCAGGGCAAAAAACTACGTTGTCTCTCATTTAGCTCGCCCAATCCAATTCACAAAAATAAAAGATTGATAAGTGGCAGTATTTCAGGTAGGCGAGAAGCTGAGGAAAGCAGCAGAGAAGGCAAAGGAGCAAACAAAAGAGTGTTTTGGTGAAATAGATATGGCAATAGACTTCACTGCTCCGGAATATATTCCATATTATTATTAGTTAGATTGACACTAAAATGTGTTGTGTTCGGAGGTGTATTTGTCTAGTGGACTGTCTTCACTCGACTTTTGGTACTTTTGTCATTACACCACTAGTCCTCCATTAGATTCTAATGGTGGATGGGATGGACATGCCATTTCGTACCAGATGGCTTCGTCTACAAAGATGTCACATATTAGTACAATACAACTGACAATAAAATGTATTTTTTTTTATGACAAATAGTTATTATGCTACCTTTATTAAGTCATCCCAATCTTCGACTTCAAAACGTTCAGTGATATGGTTCCATGCAGAACCATTAAGTCCATTAAACAAATCGTGTACCTCCCTCCACCTGTCCTTCAGTCATTTTTTACGGTTTTTCACATGATTTTTTTAATAGTAGGAAGTCCGACCTCGTGTAAAGCCATCACAATGTTATTATACCCTTGAGTCGTCAAGCTATCGTCAATTCTTGAACCTCGATGTGCCTCATCAACCATGACACTTAGAAGAGTTAAGTTCATCTCCATCATCTAGTTTGTGAACTCTTAAATTGCGGCGAATGAATCTGGAACAACACTTTTCTCACGATCCATCTAAATAACTTAAATAAAGTTAAGAAATGAAAGCACATTTTGTTACATCAAATTAGTTTTTCTTGCCACATTTCGTTGGCTATAGTGTCCCTAACATGTGAACCTAGCCTATAATCATCCTCACGAGCTTGGAAAGCTAAAACTTGTACATCTTGTTGTAGCAATTCACGATCTACTTCTTCAATCAAAGACTCATCGTTGTTGACCGTGCAAAGAAAGTTATGGAGAATATAACAAGTTAAAACTATATTTGTGATAGTATCAACATCATAATGTGACTCAGTCCCACTAGCTATAATTGGGAAGCACTTTTTCATTACACCAAAGGTCCTCACAATTACATTTCTAAGCGACAAATGTCAATGATTAAACAACTCTTTATCATTTTGTGAACCTCTTTGAGAATACTCTTTCAAATGATATCTAACCCCGCAAAAAGGTGTTATTATTTTTTATTTTAACATAAAACTTCATCACCAAGATAGTATTTTCCTACAAACATTGTGGAAACCTGCATTAGTAATGACTAGTATGACCTATTTTGTTCTGCAGACCCAAACACCTTAAACTGACCTTCTCGAATAAGCAAAGGATTCTCTCGAAAGTAATTATGTTATAATTAAACATGTAAAATGCTTTCAGTTTGTCATATGTGGGGAAATAAAAATAAAAATTAATATTAATCGATTATAGAATTCTTCAAAGACACTGAATAATCGATTATCAACTGAAAAAATCACCATAATTGATTATCTAGAACATATAATTGATTATCCTTGCTTCAAACATGTTTTCTATGCTAAAATTTTCATTAGATCATGTGTTCCATCACCCCTTATCTCAATGTTGCACCACCAAAGGATCAATGAAGCTCCACGAAACCACCGAAACGAAAGGTACCATGGTCAATTCACAACTGCTAGCGTGGCTTTCCCATGATTTCTTCACACTTCAACAAGAAAGAAAAAAACCACGCCTTTTCTCGCTCGCATTTTCTCACCTTTCACTTATGTATTTAACTCGCTCGCATTTTCTCACCTTTCACTTATGTATTTTAATGAGTTAGTGTTATGTCTCTTATGTTAAGAGATATTGTAACAATAGAGAACAAATTACAATAGTAATTTTTCTTTTATAAAGTCTAAAATAAAAAAAATGAAAATTTAGAAACCAAAATGATAACATAATTTAAGCTTATCTTATGTTCTCACATCTATAGTATGTTTTTTCATAGAAATTATATAAATGATTATTTCTTAGTTTATAAATTGTATTGCTTTTTATATATTGACAACGGATGGGAACATAATAGAATGTATTTAATTTCTTATAAACATATTTAATATTTATCAGAAATAAAATGATCAATAAGAAAAAAATATAAAAATATCTCTATGGCAACACTTCTCTTAATTATAAAATAAAGGGTTAAACCATAAATTAGGGTTTAGGATTTAAACCATACTATAACACGCGAAATTAGTTTTCGTCTCTAATTCAAACTTTAAACCATACAGGTACTTATAGTATGAAAATGAATTGAATGGGTCTTTCTGTATGTGAAATGATTGTTAGTTTTTTCAAAGATTGTTAATTTTTTTCAAAATTTGTTGTTTATTTTGATTGCATATTGATGCTTACTATAACTAATTTCAATGAATTGATGAATTGAAACCTTAAATTGATTCAATTCCACATACAAAAGAATCTATTCCAGTCATTTCCATACTACAAATGGGTGGTAGGTAAAAAAATGAGTGTGGAACATAAAATTTGGATAAAAGAAAAGGAAATCAAGAATAAATCATAAAATGATTTTCCATTATTATTAAGGGATTCAAATGTTCTTTTAAATAGAACAATAATTTTAGTTTCTACTGCATTTTACTAAAAAAAATTAGTTTCCGTAATTTTAGGTTAGCAAGAGTTATTACTATTACAATAAAATTTTGAATCACTTTTAATTTTTATTAAATCATAACTTTGTCGTTTCAGATCTAAAACATAGTCGCAAAAAAATTTATTAAATATAAACTAATTTTAGAGAACAAATAATTAGACTATAAAGTTGGTAGTTAAAATTTTGGTAGCTAATTATATTCCAGTTCAGAAACTATTTATCAATAATAGAAACTAATTTAAATACCAATAATTTTTTCAGTCTCTAAATTAATATCTAATTTAGTCAATATAACAACTAATTAATTTTTTTTCTCTAAATTTAGTTTGTATTTAATGATTTTCTAGTAATGATAGATAGTACAAACAAGGTTTTAAAGACTAAAATGAAATATTATGATTTTATATAAACTAAAACTTTGGTCATAAATTTAGAGTTTAAGTTTACATTAATATAGACCTTTTATAAATACTAAAGACATATTAAATCTTAATATTAATTTATGTGATATAAAAAAATATTTTATCTTAATTCCGTCTCATGATAATGATAATATAACAAAAAAAACTTAGAAGATTAAAAAATTATTGATTCCTGAACAAATATTTACGGAATATAAAAATGTAGATTTCATATTATTATATTAAATCACACATGCTTGATTTTTTTTTTTACTGAATCACTCTTAAAAGGAAACAACAAAAAGGAGTTCTTAGGGATACAAACTACATGTTACGCATTACAAAATTTACAAAAATTGTCCATAATAAAATAGTAACAATTTAAGGTGACAAATTCCATGTAGTAAAACCATGCCTGCCTCAAGTAAGGATTGATGTATAAAGTTGTTGTAGTTGCTAACAATGCTAATGTGTATGAGACAACAAAGCTCACACAAAAGATATACATGTCCACCAACCTATCATTGAATCTGTAAGTATCTGAGTCATTTGGAATAATTGTAGGAGTTGGATGACAATTCTTTAGTAATGGAGGTCCACAAAGAAATGGGTTACCCTCGTAGCTGCTCTCATCAAATGTGGCAAATTGATTTGTCCATTCAGGTATTGGACCTGATAAGTTGTTGTGTGTCACACTTAGTACTTCAAGTGAGGTTAGGATATTGAGCTTAGGAGGAATTTCACCACTCAACTTGTTAAAAGAAAGATCCAAACTCTCTGTTTGCACCAAATTCGAGAATGAATATGGAATTTGTCCAATCAAATCATTATGGGACAAGTTCAATGCTCGGATTCTTATCAAATTTCCAAGCTCATATGGGATATTCCCCTTTAGTTTATTAAGAGATAAGTCAATTCCAGACATATAGGCAAGGATGCTTCCCATGTAAGTATAGGTACTTCTCTTTGAAGTGAAACTTGCTTTCTCTTTCTTACTCTCTGATGTTTGATTTAGAGATTCTTGAACAAAGAAGCTTCCCTTGGATGCTTTTAATAAAGGATCAAGATTCTCATTATCAAAAGGCATCATCCCCAAGCAATGAGGAATTTCTCCCGAAAATTTATTGTCTGAAAGATCTAGCATGGTTAAATCTATCAATTGGCATAACTGCTTAGGTATATCCCCAGTAATGTGATTACCTTTTAAAAGGAGAAAATTCAACTTTGAATAACCTAGGTCCTCAATCATATCCTGAATGCCACCAGATATTTCGTTGTAGCTAAGGTCTAGCATAACTAGAGGAGAGTTTCCAGAGAACATTTTTTTGGACAATCCTGTTAAATGATTATTGCTCAAATGGATAAATTTCATAGAGGAATTTAGAAATGATGGTAGAAGACCAGACAAATTATTTTGGGAGAGATCTAAATATTTTAGATATTCAAGTTGTGTTAATTCTAATGGAATGAATCCTTCAAAGTGGTTATTGGACATACGAAGTTCCGATAATATTGACAAATTTTTCAGAAGGCTTGGAATCTTTCCTACCAAATGATTATTGCTTACATCCAATGAGATGATGGATGTGTTAAAAATGTTGCTAGGAAGTGTACCATTAAAGTTATTATCATTCAATGATAAAGACTCCAAATTAGTGGGTATTGTAAAAATGGGTCCCTCTAGCTTATTATTTGAAAGTTTCAAGAAATTAAGTTGATGTGCAGCTTCAAATATGTCCTCTAATATTTCTCCTGAAAATTGGTTGTTTGAAAGATCCAACGAATACAACTTCATTCGGCCAAACTCACGAGAAATTAAACCTTGGATGTGGTTTCTAGACATGTTTAAATATCTCAAATTTGGATAAATAAAACTGATATTCTTGCTTGGGATTTCACCAATTATGGTATTGGCAGACACATCGATACTCTGTAACTTACGAAGGGGATGCAAAGGTAGTTGCATAGTACCATTCAAAGAACAATTTCTAAAAACAACTTCAGTCAACTTTGTGTTGTTTTCTAACAACCAATGAGGAAACCTTCCTACCAACTTCAAACTACTGAAATCTAGACTAGTTAAATCTTTTTGATAAAGAAGAAATTTGGGAAGCTGGAAAGAACTAGTCTCAATGGTTGAAGACAAGCTAAGCTTCTGTAACTGAAATTTTGGAATCCAAGTTTGAAAATTGTGTTGTGAGTCCAATTTGACTTTGTTGCCTTTACCATAGACGACCTTGAGGTTTGAATGATTGGCAAATGGTGTAAATGAAACAGGAACTTCAAATTGGTTTTCTGTAAAATCAAAATATTCCAGTGATGTAAGGGTTACAATGTTAGAATCAGACTTTCCCCTAAAGTGATTTTGAGAAAGTTCCAACTTTCGAAGAGATGTCATGTTAATGAAAGATTTGGGAAGAAATCCTTCAAATCCATTTTGTATTAGATTTAACTCTTCCAACTTCTTGAGCTTAGACCAATCTGAATGAAAATTTTGAAGAAAAAAGAAAACATCTTGCAAGGGTTATAACAAGAAGAATATAAAGATTTCAACAAAAATTAAGAAAAAATTATGTAGAACATAATGTCATGAATAACGTTAAATAATAATATAATTACCAGCAGCAGGAAGGGTGTCATTTATCTCACAGTTTGTGAGAGACAAAACTTTTAAGGACGTCAAATTTCCAATACTTCCAAAAAAATCATTCTTCATGTTATTATTTTTATCCAATCTCAAATCTTCTAGATTTTTTAAATCATGAAAATCTGCATAGTAGACAAAAATTGACATGAATCTTAATGTAAAAACTACAAAATTAATTTACCTTATGAAAATTGTATATATTACTTACCTTCAGCTAAAATTGTTCCTTTAAAGTTATTGTAAGACATAAAAAGAATCCTAATGGATGACGATAAAGCTCGTAATGACTCCCTTAGCTTGTTTCCATATATCATATTTCCATCTAAATCAAGGACATCCAATCTACTTAGACTATTTGAGCCTGAAAAATATTAACTTTAATTAACTAAAAAATGTAAATAAACATTAATTATGCTAAATGGGATAGAGTAGATATGTCTCTAAAAAGGAGACAAATATACTTTATGCAAAATGTGAATATAAGAACTTTGATGAAATAATGAGATCAACATGTTAGTATCATGACTTTATCAAATATATATTTTCTTCATTTCTAAAGAACAAGTTAAACTATTTTAATTTTATTTTCTTAATAAATACCTTGATCGATCACAAAATAATGGATATTATTATAACTTAGATCAAGATTCGTCAAACTGGACAAAGTCGATAATCCTGCAAGAGAAAAATTAAGAATTAATCAAAAATCAACTAACATTCGTTTTCTTGTAAAAGCATTAGAAAAATAGTTTACTTTTCAAATAACTATAAACTATTATAGGTTGAACCTTTAAAAGTTGATTTTGTTAATATAAATTAAACTCTCACAGTTTAACTTAATTACACCATTTTTTTGAAAAAAAGGACAAAAATATAATTTGAAATCATTTTCAGCATGAATAAACAAAAATTTCATAAATAACTGCTAAAAACACATTTATAATACATATTTATTCACTTAAGATCGTATATTTACTTTATTTGGATTATTTATCCTTTAAATTTTAAACTTTGAACTATATTTTTGAAATCTATCCATAATTTGAATTTACTCAAATTTTTTTGGATTTTTTGATTTTTGTCATCGATAAATATGTTTTATAATATATATTAATTAATAGTATGTATAAGAGTACAATGCTTTGTTTTATAATACAAATGGTTGTGTGTTGTAATTTAGGAACTTTTGAAATATTAATTATCTTAAAAATCAAATTACCAATGATATTTTATTACTTGATTGATTAAATAGATTATCTTACAATGGCATTGTATTAAAATTAATAAATAAGAGTAATTATTTTATATGTTGATTGTAAGATCTTTTTAGTGGAAATGGTTTAAAAAATAAGATTAAAATTCTAATTATGTTAAATATATAACTTGTCAACTTCTTTTTTGAACATTTTTTCTCAAACTCTTTTTATTTTTTCTCTAAATTTCTAACCCAATTATTCAACTTTTTTTTTAATTAAAAGCCACCTTATAGAACATAATAGAGATTACAATAATCTTATTTGATTATATTTTGTTTTAGAGTAAGATTTTTCTCTCATATCCCAAATCTCAAATCTATCTTTCTTAGTGTTGTTTAAATTAGGTACATTTTAGTCTTGTATGTGAGATCTAAGCCGATTAGGTTAATCTTTAGTAGGTCCATGTTGATAATGATTTATTTTGTTTGTGAATCAAAGTTCTCTTAGAACAAATTAGGATGTTTCTAACTTAGTTTGGTTGTGAAATCTTACCTTAGAGACTGAAATAGAGGCAAACAAAATTAATTAATTAGTGTTGAATTCTTAGTGTAAGCTAAGAATATGAAAACTTTATAGATACAAAGATGGGAATTTACATTTTTTGGTATATGAATGATATATTTATTAATTATGAGATGAAAAGAGAATAAATAAATAATATTAATTAAATTTATTTTAAGAGAAATAGTTGCTAGTTTTTATTTTTAAAAACTAAAAAAAAATGAATTTAAATTTATGTATAGGGATTAAAAATTATTAAAGTAATATTTGTAAATGAGTAAAAGAATAATTAAATCTTAATTCTAAAATATTATATAAAGCGGAAAAAATATATAAAAATACTGACCACTTATATTTATTGCTCCTTCTAGTTGATTGTAGCTTAAATCAAGGGATTGGAGACGTGGAAGGCCACTTAGAGATGAAAGAATGTTGTTGCTCATATTGTTTGAATTGGTTGGCGATTTAAATCCTTGTAGTAGACTCTCACTTAAATGAAGGTATTGGAGACGTGAAAGACCACTCAAAGATGAAAGAAATTGGTCACTCAAGCTGTTCTGACTCAGCCATAACTCTTGTAAATTGCTGGGCCATTTAAATCCATCATTCTCTGATCAACAAAACTTCTGAACTGATCACTACTCACTAAGAATATGAAGCATATGCATTTTCATGTGATTTTCATATAATTACCACTGTTCATTGTTTTAATATAAATTGGGTTATGTACTTTTTATGTACATTAATCTAATTGAACAAATTTCACTAGAGATCTATATAGTATCTATTTAGATACGCTCGAATGACCCCTTCTCATAATGAGAATGTATATAACCCTATTTCGGTTGGGTCCGGTGTAGAATGAACTTAGAATCATGGAACCGACTCGATCATCAGATTTTCGATTCTAAATTCATAACCCTAGCCCATTACCATTTTGGGTGGAACATATCTACTAATTCTTTGATTCCAGATCTTGAATCAATTAAAAAATAATTTTAAAATCTTATCTTCGAATTGAAAATTACTACTATTTTAAATTTATTCAAATTTAAAAACAAAGGACCAAAATCTTTTACTATCTAAGATACCATACAAATCTATAAGAGACAAATGTAAAATATAAAGGTTTTTGTTTACTTATTTATTTACTTACTCAATTTAATTATCTGTTATTAAAAAGTTTAATCAAGTTCTTTAATTTATCAGTGCAACAATATAACACTTACAATATTTAACCAAGTCCCTCAAATTTTTAAAAATACGACGTGATCCTTTCCTTCGTAAAAATTGATGTCCTTAATTTTATAAATTATCACCATATGGTAATTATAAATTATATTATACGTAAATTAATAATTCAATATTTTTTTGATAATAATTATATTTCTAATTAAATAAAAATTAATTAAATTATTATCATGTTTTTAAAACTTTAAAAGTAATAGTGAAATCAATTTGAATAAAGTAAACAAAATATTGGACTGAAAAAAGTAATTAAGCTTTATTTTTCAAAGATAGAATAAGTGGTTTGAATCTCTCTTAGTTTTATGGAAGAAGTTTTCAGTAGATTTTAAACATCTAAATTCTTAGTGTGGGAATTTATAAATAACTTGAAAGTAACAAATTAAAGTGAACCCTTATAGTCTGTCTTATTAATTAAAATTAAACTAAAAATGATAGTAAGAAATCGTAGCCTCTAAAGAGTTCCAATTTTTCTAAGAAGTACTTGCCAAAGAAACAATGACAGGACAGTTAAAAAATAAGTGTAATACATTACAATATTTTATAATATAAATTTGTGTACATTTTTAATATTAATAATCTTAATATTAAATTAATTATGATTTGTAATTGACTGTATAGTTTTTTTACTATGATTAAATTATTAATTCTAACAAATCGTTTAATATTTTAATAATTTAAAAATATTAGAATATAATATTTATAGATATTTTTTTAATATTTTAAACATATTCCATAGAAATACTGACCAGTGATATCTAGCACTCCTTTTAGTTGATTATAGTTTAAATCAAGAAATTTGAGAAGTGGAAGACCACTTAGAAATGGGAGAAATTCATCAGTCAGACGGTTCTCACTCAACCATAACTCTTGTAAATTGGTTGGCCATTTAAATCCATCTTGATCTGTTAAACAAAATTGAAAGCATCAAAGAATAAGAATAAGGAGATGTATATTGGGATGTAATCATATATCTACTTTAAATAAAATCTTATCGAATATCAATCACAACTAACCTTTTATACCCCTCAAGATACTCTGAGACTCATTCAAGTTGTTTTCCTCTAACTGAAGGGTCTCCAAAGAACTCAATTTTGAAATATCTAATAGTACAATTCCGATTACAGAAAGTTAGATATATTTTCTGATAAAAAACAAACGATGAAAATTTCTGATATAGAAAACATACTTAAAATTGATCTCCAAGTCAATGCACTACTTCCTAAATATAAGGACTTGAGGGATGAGAGTCCACTAAGAGCAGACCCAATATCAGTGTGGTTGAAGTTGTTCTCTGACAAGTCAAGGAGCTCAATATTCCTCAATTTTGAGCATAAAGCTGCAAGGAATATATCCTCCATTAATTAACAAGTAAACCCACTGCTCATCTTTATTATTGAAATGGAAATGTTACATCCTATACCTTCCATGTGAACATCCGAGTCCAATCCAGTCTCCCGCAAATAGAGTCTCTTTAAAGATGTGAATCCCTCGAGGGATGGCAATATGTGATTGGTTAAATAATTATCACTTATGCGAAGGACCTCCAGATTAGGCAGCTTTGATGACAGAGTTTCGAAAACTTATATATGTAAATGTATTCAATATAACCAAAAATTGTGAAAAAAAATCAAAAAATTATTAAAAAATTAGAAGAACGAGATAAAAATCAGAAATATGATTATTGTGATTTATTAGAATAAGAAAGACAAATAGATAGTCTCACCGCGGAATGAAGATGCATTGAACCCGTTATCATCTAAAGAAAGAGACTTAAGAGAAGAAAGGCCATCGAAACAAGATACAATGCTGGCAGCAGTATTCAGATTGGTACCACTTATGTCAAGGAGCTCCAGATTTGACAAACCTGAAAAGTATGTAAAAGTGAGTATGCGGTACAACATAACATAGATTCGTACTTTTAAGTTAGTAAAGACCAATCAACTTTTACTGATTCATACCTTCACCCCCTACACAACCAACTATATTACCATATGACAAGTAAAGGTTCTTCAAATGTTTGAAGACAGAAAAATCGGAGTAATTAATATATTGTTGGATTGAATTCCACAGGAAGAATTCTAGTCGGGTCACCCTCCCTGTGGAGGAGTTGCATTCCACTCCATACCATTCACAGCAATCTTCCGAAACGGAAGAGGAAAGAAGGTCGAAACGGGAATTTAGGCCCAGAAGTGCTTCTCTCTCTTCCTTCAAACATCCTTCAGAGCAAAGGGTTTCCAATAAAAGGAAAAAGAGGAAAAATAGTGTGACACTCTTCATCTTCATCTCATCAAGAAGCATTTGCTTTCCCTCCTTTAAATAAGAAACCACCAACTCTACATACTTTATGCTCCAATCCATGCATTTGTTATTACCCAACTCCTTCACGCGCTTAATCCCCCATCCACCACGCTTCATACTTATCAACCATCCAATTTATTATTCATTTTTTATTTCTAATTAAATCATTCTTCTTCTCTAACTATATCATTTTCTTATTAAAACGAACTTATCATGTAATGGTATGGAAACAATATTTGGAACACACACAAATACTTTATTTTTTTATTTTCCTTTTCAAAATAAGCGTTGAAAATTTTAAAGACCGTTTACTCCACCAGATTTATTTTAATATTTTTTAATTTTATATTTTTCGATTTATTCTGTTTAGTTTTATTTTTAAATTAAATTTCCATATAATTTTTAAAATTACATCCACATAAATATTCATCATAAATTTATCTTCTTCTTTTTTTAATATTTTGTTTACTAAAAAATTTAATTTTTAATATAATTTATACATTAAAAATATTTATTTAATTTTAATAATATGAATAAATATTGTTATATTTATACTAAAATAGAAGTAATATTTAAAGAAGATGATGACTTGACTGGGTGAGAGTCACCCACCAAGTAGAATCCAAAATAGACATTCCTCGTTGTAATTAAAAATAAATTTACATCATATAAATTATTTATAAACCTAAAAGCAAATAAAGAAGGATGACTTGACATCAACTAATACGCTAAAACTGAAATCCAAAATAGACATAATTCAGCAATAACCAACAAATTCTCGTTATGATAGACTTTAAATGACTTTAATATCATGTTAAGAAGTTGACTTTAAGTCTAATTCAACCTCATAAAACCGACTTATGAGGTGAAGTTTGCACTAACTTATATAGAATGAAATATTTTAATCTCTAGTCGACGTGGGATCTCCAACAAGAATACTAAAATAAATTTTACTCAATTTTCTATACATCTCTAATAAATGTATTTTTTATTATATATATATATATATATATATATATATATATATATATATAATATATTTTATTTTTATATATAACATATTTTTTT
>Ga0123342_1002505_pt1 | contig 30514 bp, 31 predicted proteins | sample Turbeawhitnodule_FD_89960 | JGI IMG/M metagenome (GOLD analysis project Ga0123342, IMG submission 89960) | Root nodule microbial communities of legume samples collected from Mexico - Turtle bean Mexico white nodule | ecosystem: Host-associated > Plants > Roots > Nodule | place: Mexico: Nepantla... | reverse complement strand
CGCTTTCCTCACACCTTATTTAATTTATTTTAATAATGAAGGTTTAGTGAAGGTTTAATGGACACTATTTAGTGTCCACTTATGGCCTTCAATATTTGTTTGCAGCTAAATTAAGATTTTCTTGTAGTGACTAAATCAGTTTTTAGTTGATTCCTCGAAGATGTTACATGAATTATGTGGGACATGATCATGATTCGTACAAAATTTTCATAACTGTCATTGTTGTCCTTTATTGAGTGCCTTAAATGTATTTTGACATGGTCGGTCACCGAGACTGAGCGACTGACTGGTCCGGTACCAACCGGTACAATTAACAATATGTGTTGCAATGTTACCCTGTCATACATTAAATCAAGTTATCACACTTGTGTGATCAATTGAATGGTTTCTATAAAACCCTCGAAAAATGTACAAGGCAAATCTTTATGCATGACTACTTCAATACACTTTGGAAGAGAGCATCTGCAATTGTGCTGCTTTTGCTAACTTTCATTCGGACATTATGTTCAATCGCGGAACTCTTCAAAAAAGGGTGAAAGAGTTTTTTTGTTTATCATTAGTAGTTAAGTATAGTAAATTTTATTTTTTTGTTTTACTTTTAAGATAATTATTTTTTATCTTTTAACTTTTAAATTTGAATCATTCTTCATCAAATGAACGTTAGTGTTTCATTTTTAAAAATAAGTAATTTTAAAACAATGATGATTTTTACTTTCAATGATTTTTGAAGTACATCTATAGTATTTTCAGTGTCAGTTCATTTTTCAACATTGCTTAATTTTATTGGGAAATCTCCTCTTCCATTGTATATTTACATACTCAAATAGTATAATACAAAAATTAATCTTTTAAATTATTTTTATTTTAAAAAAACACACTGACAAGCTAGCCCGTTGAGTCCTATCTCTGACCACCAGGCAAGGTGCACTAAAGCAGACTCGCAGGTTGAAAACACCAACTTAACCCACATAACCCACCCCCACCTTATGAGGCCTATACAAATTGTGAAATGAAATATTTTTCATTGATAACTGCTAGACAGTAGTGTTACAGTTTTAGCAGATTTGAGTATTTGGTTATGGGCAAATCATACAATATTATTATCTGTCATTACAATAATGCAAGTTTGAATATTTTATTTTATATTTTGATGGACTAAACTATGAATTACTTTCTTTTCTCTTGTTATCCCACCACAGATAATCTCTTGGTCACTTATTTTTCTGAGACATTTGAAGTTTGTGAGGTTTGGACAACTATATCATGATCACAATTGCGGCTGCATTTTCCTATAATGCTTTGCAATATTAGTAATTGCAACACAACTGCAACTTAATTTGGAGGTTTGTGGTTGAGTGCATCACTTACCAAAGAAATGAAAAGATAATATCAGTTCAAGTTTGTTTTAGAACCTTTGCGTATACTATTGCTAGTCTATTTATAATTTTCAATTACTTGTTTATTTATTACAAAGTAATAAAGTCAAATGCAGAGAACATTATTTGTTTGGATTGATATTCAAAGCGAAATCTGAGTGTAGTGACTTGGTTAATAATATATTATTCACTTCCTTATCATATACCAAGTGTTTGAAAACTGTTTCAGGATCAAATTTCATTGATCTGTGGTCAAATGTGTTTAGGAAGGTAAAAACAAAAGCATTTTAGTTGTTTCAATATTCTTGAATGTTCATTTACCCATTTGTGAGAACAACTTTTTGGAAAAACCCTTCTCTTTCTCTCTCTCTATTGTCATTTTAACCAAGAAAAGTCCTTCTCTTATTAAGTACTTCATGTCACATTAAATACAACACAAGAAAACTTTGGTCTTTTGTTTTCTAAACCCTATAGACTAACATAACAGGTGGCAGCATCCTAGCTATAAGCTACTCCTGAACAGGATGCGTCAACACCAAATAAAGTTGTGCTTCTTTCCTTCTCCCTTTTTCTTCAAAAGAAGGTAAAATAATTCCTTTTAACAGAAACATGATTCAGAAGATAATCTGTAGTCTGCAATTGTTTCTTGAATCAGTTTAATGCTGAACAAGCCTAGAGATGAAAGCAAGACAGTTCTTTCTTGAACAGATATGTTCCCTTATGGTCTATTCCACAACTTTTGTTCTGTTTTTTATACAATCTTCACCCCCTCTCCCAGATGCTTGTTCATCCTAGTTAAAAGGAGATATTTATTTTGCCACTATGTTCTGCAAAAGTTTAAGATATAACTATTTATTGTCATCTCCTCCTTGCTATTTGGAATGTCCTTTTTAAGAAATTATTTGCAACTCGATCATTTCTATAACACAATACCCTTAATATTGTGTTGGGGTCTGCTCTATTCCACTTTCCTGTAGTTGGAGGCATTGACAACTTCTGGCCATTACCATTGGCTCCTACTCCACCTGCCTCACTGGATAAGGTACTTAAGTTTTCCACCAATTGTTCAGTACTCATTCCCATCAGTGCTATTACACCCTCCACAACCTCAGCCTCTTTCTCCACCATATTTTCTGCCAACAATTCTTCTCCACAAACGTAAAACACCTTCTTCAAACTTTCAAAATCCTCTTGTATAATCTGGTGATCAGATTCATTGAACACTCTGGTGGTTCCACCAGCAAGTAAAACTGTTAGGAATGCATCAAAGGAAGCCTTCATAACTTGCTTTACTGCCAGTTCTTGAGCTCTTTCTGTTAGAATTGCTGTCATTAGTTTGATGTTATGCTTGAAGATTGTCAACATTTTGTTGATGCGAGCGTTGGCAACATCACCAACATAGAGGCTATCGTAGAAGAAAGGATTTGAGTCAAAGAACATGAGCCGGTAGGAAGCAACTTCTGAGACATGTTGGCATGCTGCTAGGATGGCAGTGTTGGTTGTTTCAAAGTATGAACTGCTGTTACTTTGAGCCTTGTGACTATTTGCAGAACTGTGGCGATTTGAAGGAACAATTCCTTGTGACAAGGAAAGTGATTTGTTAAGTGAGGGAATATGAGAAAGGAGATAATGTAAGGAGTTGAGACGAATGTAGAGGCGTTGTGTTCCACGGCTAGTGCATGAGTGAGGATGCTTAGCTTCATATATGGAATATATGTTTGGATCTTCACAACTAACACTGCATGGGCTAGCTATCTTCCACAGCTTGTGGAACTTTGAGTTCCTATTGCACCTCGTCAACGGGGGAAGCGAGGGAATGTAGTTCTCTTTCAAACCTGAGACAATTTTAGATCAAAACATAACAAATCAGAATGCTCATTGCTGCTTCCTAGTAGGTCTTGAATGTTTATTATCTTGATTTAAAATTCAAACAAGACATATCTTTGAAGCTTTCCAGTGTACACAAATTTAGCTTTAAGAGTACTTACCACATGCTGCAACAAACATTGTGTATTCCCGGAAGATCTTTTGTAATCCGTCAACAAGTTCTCGAACTAACTCTTCAGTTATTGATATTGGAATTTGAAAGAATTCTTGCACAATTTTCTTGGCCAAATTCATCAACTCTACCACTGTTTTTGCATACGGCTCTGATTTAGACTTTGGATTCCATGCCTGAATAAAAGAAAAAATAATGCATGAATTATCTTCCAAAACAAAAGTATGTTATACAATTTTCCAAATGCACACTGTGTTCTCCTCCAATTATATTTGTTAAGAAGAGGGTAAAACTTACTTCATTTTCTTTTGCTCTCTGCACGCAATCTCTCACTTTGAGTAGTGATTCCTCTATCCATTTTCTAATCATGGTCAGTGTGGTTGATTCAACTTCAAAAGGAACCATCTCTCTCACTACGGTTTTGCCTCCATCCTCACAATCAACTGAGTCTTCAACTACCATTTGAACCAAAACATCTTCTAGAATTTTAGCCCTACGCAGTACTAAAATTACCTCAATTGTTACTGATGTGGTCATTTCACTTAAGTATTGCTTTAGCACATGTCCGTAGCAATTGTTTAGAGTCAATGCTGCTACTGCAGCTGCAATTGAATGCCATTTCTTCAATATTGGACTATAACTTTGTCTCTCCTTCTTTGCTAAATTTTCAGTCTCTTGAGCCAATTGAACCATAATTTCACTTATTTCTACCTTTGTTTCAGATTCAGCAGATTTAGCATTTGCTGCTTCCATCATCTACAATCATCAGAAAACAAAGACGTTATGATAGTTTGCTTTTCACTTTTAAAGTAAAAAATAGGAAATACTAAAAGTTAATCACCATTAGGAATTAAAAGTCGATTAGACTTGAATATGTTTTCAGTCTGTTCAAATACCATTACCATTATTCCTTTAAAATTGCAAAGATATCATAAGTTTTTAGTCCCTGGCAAGGAACTGGGAGGACAAAAGGAAAATAAAATTTAAATGAAAAAAAATCATATTTTTAATGACAAAACCAGCCAAGAATATATTTTAAGTCAAATTTTATGCATTCTTCTAACACATGCTACCTACCTTTTCAAAAGCATTTTTCAAGGAAGAACGAATATAATCATCAATCTGGTCCTCGGAGGAATCCCTTGTAGTCTTATGTCCTCTCTCTTGCAGTTCTTCATCGGAATTTTTGACATCTCTCAAAATCTTGGTTGCTAACCTCGCCACAGGAAGAAGGTTTTCAATTTGTCGGATATTACCTTCTTGAAAATATTCATGGTAGTTAAGAAATCTCTTATCTGTCCATTCCTTCAGTGAACTGAGCACAGATGTCAATATGTGAATATACAAGGACTCCTTTTCTTTCTTACTATCATTTGACACCTCGCTCAATGTAGCATGTGTGGCACAAAGAAGGTCAGGTTCTAGATCTGTCTGCTCAGTTTCCACATATTGTTGAAACATCACCCATGCAAAGCAAACATTGTGAATTGGCTTATTGATTCCCAATGTTGACCAAGTTTTCTTTATCAGATCAAGTTGCTCCTCCACCTCATCAAGCACTGATGTCTCCTCCCTTAGATCAAAAATGGACTGGAGAAGGGAAATGTAGAGGTGAATGTTCACAGGGTATCCATTAGCCCAGTGGCAAACATTGGTGGGATTGTCATTGGGAGTTCTCATTGATAAGGAAACCACAGAGTTGGTAAACGTTCTCATGGTGTCTGAGTTTTTTCCAGTGTCTAAGGGTTTGAATTCAGCACTACGGATAATTTCCTTAAGGTTCTTGGCAAATGTGTTGTTCTTTTCTACGGGAATTGAAGGGTGAGAGAGGAGACCTGCTTCAAGGAGTTTAAGCTGCCTCTTTTGCCACAAATGGTACTCGTGGAAATCACTGAACTCTGAAGGCTTTAGGTGGCGCAGGAGTTCCAAAGGGAGAATGATAGTTTCTGCTTGCCTCCCAAGCTGCAGTTCATGTGTTTTCAAAGGAAAATATGATGTAAGAACTTTTCACTAGTGTAGCAAGAGTTTGCAACGAAAACCTTGTGTATGGATTTAGATTCACCGTTTATTTAATCCATTTTAGAAATATCCGTACTAATAACTTCCATTTATGCATGAAAATAGAGAGTAATTACATTATTAGATCACTGAGATGTTAGTTATAAACCATAAAAGCCTTACATGTAGTTAGATTCCTTGTTTTCCTTAATCCATTTTGGCTATATTCACACTGATGTCTTCAATTTCCATTTCTGCATGTATTTAGGAGCTAACTACTTTTTCAGAGCACTAAGATGCCAGTTTTAAACATTTGCAATATCATGAGCAGCAAATACTAGAGGCAATATTAAACAAGTTCTAACACCTCAAATATATCAAACCATGTAATGTCAAGTGAGCAAATACATAATTCAGAGTTCGGATGGAACTCGAAATATGTTATTTAATAGAGACTAAAATCTATTAAAAATAACTAATACGTTTGCTTGAAACCAAACATTATTTTATACAGAGCAAATTGGCAATGAAGTCATTTTCATTGACACAACACTTACATTAAAAGATTAACCAACAATTCCTTAGCCCCAAGTATTTCTCACATCACACAACCCAGTGACGATTATGCCCAAACCGTTATGCAAAACAAAAACCACAACAGGAAAAAGAACCAACACAACAAAAAACTCAACCCAAAAGAAAAGACTAAACAATGTAATGAATAAACACAAACAAAATCGAGTTAGGCTTAAAGTTTCTTTACTTAACATGAAAACTTTTATTAAAAAAATAAAAAAACAAACACAAACATTTTCAAGCAACCAATCACCATAGATATTTTATAATGCCTACCAACTCCTAGATAAGACTTTTAAAATAAGCATTACATAGGTTAAAATTTCAGCTTATGCAACATTTTATGATTGAATGATAATGTAAAAAATCATATGTTAAAATCTCGGCTTACGTAACAGTTTGTGATTGACAACGTAAATAAAAGAACACGTTTAAATGTACAAGAGAAGAAAAATGTTTGCACATGTTGTCTTACTTGACCAACAAGCGTCCTCACAAGTGTTTTCCTCAATCGGTTATCACTCTGCTCCGACACCCCCATCTGCAGCCTCATGACTTCCGCCATGGTCATCGTCCGTCTTGGCACAGAACGTGACCGTGGACTCCGCTCCGTCACCGGCGATGCTGGTGTGGACAACATCACCCTTTGAGACAAGGAGCTTCTCATCATCTTCAGCCCAAGCGCTAGCTTCAACCTACTTGTCTGAGACACCCCCGGACTCTTCCCGCCACCACTCCCATCATGCTTCGAGTAAAATGTGATCGCGCTCCGGCCACCGAACCCTGGCGAGGATCGGCACGCTGTGAAGAGGACTTCATAAGCAGTTTCCTTTATGTCATCGTGGTCCAGACCCTCCAGCTCCTGAAACGGCCATGCGAGGTTGCTCTTCTTGTCGTAGAGACAAAACCTGTGACAATGTTCCAAAAAGTTGTCAGAGAAACAGTTTTTTTTTGTGTGTATATATATATATATCTATATATCTTAATCCTTCTATCGTTTTCAAAAATAGTTGAAAACTACAATTGCAACCACAACATCAAAGTTTTTGAGTTTGAGGTGTAATAATTGTGTCTAATTTCTAATGTCCCTTTCATTCCTTAAAACATCATTTTATTTTGATATATTGATAAAATGCAACTACAACACGACCACAACGATTGTGGCTACCTAGTTTGTAACTGTTCCCAATATAAAATAAATGCAACCAAAACCAAAAGTTTAAAACCTTGTACCCATGTAATAATTAATAATAATACGATTCTATTTAGAAAAACTAAATGAATCAAAAAAATTATACAAGTTAGAATCATCAACTTCTGCATGTTAGTTTTTGAGAAAAAAGCCTACGTAAGAGTTGAAGTACATGAACCCGTTTTAATCTAGGAAAACTATCAGAAGGAATGTGCATATATATATATATATATTGGCATGACAATATATAACCTGCGTTTGCTGGTATGAGAATAAGGGTCGTGATAATAGTGGTTGAAGGAGGGTGATGAGGTCGAAGGAAGGAGGCCGGAGTCAGATTCCTGGTAGGGGGGGGAAGGGAAGGGTCCAGGGTAGGAGTCACGGCGGGAGTGGGAGGTGGTGGACGGCGGCGAGAGCGGGAGGCAGGAGGGACCAGGAAGGGACTCACGGCGGCTGTGACCTGTTCCCGAGCGGCGGGTCTCGAAGATGGAGGGAGGGAAAGGATCGGGAGAGGAATCACGGTGTTGGACGAGAGGCGGAGTAGGAGGGATGAAGATAGTCGGAGACAAGGGAGGAAAGTGGCCGGGAGCCGAGTCGCGGCGACGGGCATGAAGACCCATATGAGTGGTAAGGACAACAAGAATGATGTCAAGAGAGGAGAAGGTGAGGAGAAGATAGTTTCATAGTTTAAAGTTTCTTTTAGAAAAGAGAAAAAAAAAGAAAGAAAGGTGATGGATATGGTATTCTTGGCGGGTATGTCTGTTAATTACGGTTGCATGTGTTAGGTTTGATTAGGAGAAACTAATATTACTATATTAGACATGATGATGAGTTGGTTAGCTACAAATAATGTTATCTAAAATTTTACTTCAAAGAGATCCAAACACTTTTGGTATCCATGCATGTCTTTGCTTGGATCAATATTTAATACTTAATTAATTAGTATTTAATACTTTTGCCAATTATATCTAATTTACTAAATTTTGCTTTCTCTCAAACCCCTTCGAATAATAACTATAAACTAAAAGCTTATTCAAAAGTAAAAAGAAAAAAATAACAAAAACACAAAAGGTGTTAAATATATTGAAACTTTTATTTTCTTTGGTGTGTAATTAGGTGGCGTATATAGAGAGGCAGAAAGTGATGTAAGTATCTGACACGGAAAATTATCTTTGCAGCATGTACAAATCTAAAGTATAAATTCGCACGACCGAACCGACTTACTAACATAAACATTCAACCACTTCTTAACCACTTCATCACAATAAGAAGGTTATGAGACGACACGTGGTCGATTGATCCATGACGACGAGTCATGGGTTGACCAAGTCAGCAGGGTTAATTTATAATTAAGGGTTGTTTAACACAACCCTAAACAGAAACCAACCTCATAATCCGGTCCTCCAATAAAGGTTTATTAAGGTAATATAAATAACACGAATTACAAGGACCAGGTACATCATTATATACAGTACTCTGACATCCGAGTGCCGACACCCTAACTGACTTGAACGTTGGAGTGTCTTCTGCAGGTACCATCCCCGCCTGTGAGACCAGACGACCGAGAGGAGGAAGGAAGAGTCGTCAGCTTGGAGCGACAGCAGCTGACCAAATGTAGAAGCAGAAGCAATCGTTCTCTAGGCCCCAACACTCGTTCGAGAACAATTGGCCCCCACCGTGGGTCCCAAGAGAATAGTGTGAAGAAGCAACAGTAGATGGTATCAACCCGTAGGATGGCGAGCGAAAGTATTCCAGAGGCGGATCAGGCGGTGATGCTCATTTCCCTTCAGAAAGAACTGGCTGAGATGAAGAAGGCACATAAAGAAACCACCAAGAAGAATGAGGAGGAAATCAAGAACCTCCGAAAGGATTACCAAGAGATGAAGAAGTTGGTGGAGGGAGGACTGTCCCTAGGTCTAACAAACTAGATCGGGATGTCCTTCGCACCATTGTCGGTCCCTAGACCGAGAGAGAGCCGAAGAACAAGAATCTCACCTTGGAGATGGATGGTGAGTCTCACCCCAATAAATCGCTGAATACGACCGGCACCACTATGACCGATCGTCGTCATCCTTTCACTGACTTCGTCATGGGGGCTCCTTTACCGGATAAGTGGAAGGGGTTCAACAGGGACCGCTATGATGGGACAACTGACCCTGATGAACACATGGACGCGTACACAACTCACATGAGTTTGTACACCACGGATGATGCGGTCTTATGTCAGGTCTTCCCCACCTCTCGGAAGGGAGGCGCTTTGAGCTGGTTCACGAAGCTCCCTCCCAACTCCATTGACATTTTTGAGACGTTGGTAGCCAAGTTCGACGTCCAGTTCACTAACAGTCGGCCTCATCACCTAACGTCCATTGCCCTGGTCAGCATCCGCCAAGAGAAAGGGGAGTCGCTGAGGAAGTTCATCGACCAGTTTAGGAAGGTCGCCATGAGCATCCGAAATCTAAGTCCTGATGTGGCGATGCACCTGATGTAGACCAATGTGAGGTCCAAACCCATCCTATGAGTACTTCATCTATTTTGCCTCAAAGGATTACAAGAAGCAAGGCACAAGCATTAGGTGATGGACATCAATTAATGTCTCTTTTTGTAATATCTTTAGAATAGATTTAAGATAGAACATTAAAAAGGAAGTAGTAGGAAAATTCAATTTTCTAGAATAGGAAGTGACATGAAAGGGGCGGCATTTGCAAATGCCTTTCCATGTACCTTGCCTCTTCATTTGCAATGCCTTTTCATATACTTTTCCTATTCATGACCGGTCCTCTATTACTATATAAAGAGGAGCTTGGTTCTTTTGTAAAGATAACATTGATAGTGAATTTGGAAGTAAAGAAACTCTACTCAATTTGAAAGAGATTTGTGTGAGACTTGTTCTCCTTCTCACTTAGTCTTATCTTGTGGGTTTTGGGAACTCTCAAGTGGCGGCATCTCACTCATCTTGCAGCCAATCATCCTTCAAGTGGCATGACCTCTCCCAAGTCATCAACCACATAAGTTTCTTCAACTCTTCATCTTCTTCTTCCATACCCATTCAATATCAAAAACTCTAAAACATGTTTTGTTTCTTGTTCTTGATTTTCAACCGGTCAAATGTTGTTATTGAATTTTTCTAATTTGTAGTTTGTCTTTGGTTATTGTTTTAATCGGTTGGAATTACTTTTTGAAGTTCTATTTGGTTCATGTTCTTGTAATGGGTTTCTTATGTTGTGTTCTTGAATTGCATTATAATCTTGATACTAATTCTTGAAAGTTTCTATTAATCAACCAGTTTGGGAAGGTCGCCATGAGCATCCGAAATCTGAGTCTTGATGTGGCGATGCACCACATGCTCACGGCCCTCCAACCGGGTCCCTTCGCATATAGCTTATGCATGCAGACGCTGCAAGCCTGGACGAGTTGAGGCGCCGAGCTGCCAAGTTCATGCAGCTGGAGGAGTTGCATGAGTTCAGAAATCAAGCTCAAGCAGAGCGAGCGGTGAGAAGAAGGACGACAAGGAACGACAGGGAAGGCCTAGGTCTGGACGAGGAGACACCAAGCAGGACAACCGTGGCCCTTGGTTTTCCCGGTACACACTCCTCAATGCCAATCGAGGGGAAACCTTACAAGAAGTTCTTAGCGTGGAGCTGCTACCACCTCCAAGAAGGGCTTTAAGTCCCGACAATGCCGACCGTAGCAAGAAATGTCGGTATCACCAGAACACCGGTCATTCGACTGAGGAATGTCAGGCCTTGAAGGACGAGATTGAAGAATTGATACAGGTTGGGCATTTATGCCGCTTCGTGCAAGGCGGACGTAGCACAAGGCTCTCCCCGCGACGCGAAGAGACAAGAAAACAAGACCTTACGCCTCCAAGGGCAAGAGAAGACCCTCCAAAGGATGACCGAAGAAGGGGCCGTGAGGCCATAAACACCATAGTCGGTGGATTTTCCGGAGGAGGTAGTTCAAACAACACCAGGAAGAAACATCTTCGGGCGATCCATCAGGTCAACTTTGTGGCCATCCGCCCGAGAATGCCACCTATCACATTAACAAATGATGACTTCAAATGGGTGAACCCCTCCCAGGATGATGGGATGGTGATATCGGTCGACATAGACAATTTCACCATCATGAAGACCCTGGTGGATCAAGGAAGCTCGGTCAACTTCCTTTACTGGAAAACCATTAAAGCGATGAGGATCCCAATAGAGGAGATGACGCCCTATGACGACCGTGTGGTCGGCTTCTCGAGTGAACGTGTAGGTACGAAGGGGTACATCGAGTTGTACACCACCTTCGTCCTCAATATAGTTAGCAAGACTCTGAATATCAGGTATTTGGTCATTGATGCTAATACATCGTATAATATCCTGCTAGGGCAGTCGTCTTTCAACAAGCTTGGGGCAATAGTCTCCACACCGCACCTAGAATTGAAGTTCCCCTCTCTGTCGAGTGACATCTTGACCATTTATGTGGATCAAAAGACGGAAAGAGAGTGTTATGCAGAGAGCCTGCGAGTTAAGCCCACTCGACAGAAGGTTGTTGATAGTCACTCACCCAGACGTAAGATGTCCGAGCGAGGGAGATCTCCTTGAAGGCATGTGCGACCGACCGAGCATGCAGTTGCCATGATTGACCTCGACCCGCGAGAGGTTGAACCAAGGTTGGAGACGAAGGACGAGTTGCGTCACGTTCCCCTCATCGACGAAGAAAGATATACGAGCATCGACACGACCACGGTAGTCGCTGACGCCGAGCTCATTCACCAGGCCCTCAAGAAAAATGTCGATCTCTTCGCCTGGACGGCCGCTGAGGTGTTAGGAGTTAACCCTGAGGTCATAACCCATAGATTCTCGGTCTACAAGGAGGCGCGCCCAGTCGCACAGAAAAAGAGGAACCACGGTGAAGAGAATAGGCTCGCGGCCAGAGCAGAGGTCGACAAGCTCCTTAAGGTCGGGTTCATTCCGGAAGCCCGGTACACCACCTGGCTGGCCAATGTGGTTATGGTGACCAAGTCCAATGGCAAGTGGCGGATGTGTGTGGACTATAAGGACCTAAATAAGGCATGCCCGAAGGATTCCTATCACCTGCCTAACATTGATCGACTCGTCGATGGGGCGGTCGGGCACAAAATATTGAGCTTCTTAAAGACAATAAGCATGCATCCCAAAGACAAGGAGAAGACGACCTTCACGACTGACGGTGCAAACTACTTCAACGAGGTAATGTCGTTCGTCCTGAAGAACGTAGGGGCAACCTACCAGCGGTTGATGGAAAAAATCTTCAAGGGGATGATTGGTCGAAGTGTTGAGGTCTACGTAAACAACTTCGTGGTCAAATCTGATTCGTGCGACCAACACATCAAATACCTGCAATAAGTCTTTGATGTCCTGAGGAAGACCAACATGTGCCTCAACCTCGAGAAGTGCGCGTTCGGGGTGAAGGGGGGCAAACTTCTTGGTTTCATGCTGACCTACAGGGGAATCGAGGCGAACCCCGACAAATACAAAGTCATCACTGAGATGCCTGAAGGAGGTGCAACAGCTGCTCGGCCGGTTGATAGCATTGTCTAGGTTCGTCCCTCGGTTAGCCGAGTGAATCAGACCCATGGCGCAAATGCTTCGCAAGACTGCAAAGCTCAGTAGGAATGAGGCATGTGAAAACATCTTCACCCAGCTCAAAGACTTTCTGTCATCACTGGCCGTCATTTAGAAGCCCAAGCAGAATCTACCAATCATAGTATACCTGGAGGTCTCGGAAGAGGCGGTCAGTGCTGCCCTCGTACAAGACATTGACAAAGAAGAGCGTCCAGTGTACTTTGTCAACCGCACACTCCATGCTGTTGGGACAAGGTACCAGATGATAGAAAAAGTGGCACTAGCCCTAGTGTTGACCGCAAGGAGGATGCGATCGTACTTTCAAAACCACACCATTACAGTAAATACCAACTACCCTATATATAAAATATTGTCTAAACCCGATCTTGAAGGGCGAATGATAGGGTGGTCGGTCGAGTTATCAGAATTTGACATCAAGTACGAGCCGAGAGGTGCCATCAAATCTCAATGCTTGGCGGACTTCTTGGCAAAGCTAGCACCGCAACCTGATGCCTCCACCACATGGACGCTTTGTGTTGATGGGTCGTCCAACAGAACCTCGTGCGGCGCAGGGGTCGTTCTAGAGGGACCAGGCGACCTGCTGGTTGAGCAAGCACTGCAGTTTTCCTTTAAGGCAATGAACAATCAGGCCGAATACAAAGCCATCCTGGCAGGCTTCAATTTAGCTTAAGAGCTCGGGGAGCGCGAGGTTGTATGCAAAAGCGACTCACAACTGGTCGCCGGCCAGGTCAGAGGGGAATTCGAGGTTAAGGAGCCCCTCCTCCAATGCTACTATCACGCGGTCAGCAACTCGATCGCCAAGTTCGATAGGGTCACCATCGAGCACATACCCCGACAAGAAAACGAGCGAGCAGACGCCCTATCCCGCCTCGCGTCCACCAAAAAGCAAAGCCATCATCGTTCGGTCATTCAGATCTGTTTGAAGCAACCTAGCGTGGGGGAGGCCGAATGCATGGCCATCGCCGAAGTAGATACTTGGATGAGCCCAATCATCCAATACCTAGACACATGGCACCTGCAAACCAGGCAATGAGAAAGCAATCAGACTATAGTGCGCCCGGTACACCATGATCGGTCAGGAGCTATACCAAAGGGGATACTCAACGCCACTTCTGAAATGCCTTACCAAGGAGCAAGCTCAGTATGTATTACAAGAAATCCATGATGGAGCTCCACAGCATGACGTCGCCCTAGTCGTTCGCCATATGGGGAATGGACATCATCGACCCTTTCTCACCTAGCAAAGGTCAGACGAAACACCTGTTGGTTGTAGTGGACTACTTCACAAAGTGGATAAAGGTTGAACCCCTAACGTCCATATCGGCTAGAAACGTCCAAAATTTTGTTTGGAAGAGTTGTAGTGGACTACTTCACAAAGTGGGTGAGTTGTCCATCAGGCGACAATTGTTTGACCTATCCCTCAATAAGGAAATCCTGGCAGTCGGACTCGACCTCATCAATGAACTTCATGATAAGAGCAAGATCCGCGAAGTCGCATGTAAGCTTCGGGCGACGAGGAGATATAACACGAAGGTTCGGCCAAGAAGCTTTCATAAAGGTGCCCTCGTCTGGAGGATGTGAAGCGAGACTAGGAGGTCGGACGACAAGTTCTCCTCAAACTGGGAAGGACCGTTTCGAGTTCGAGAAGTAGGAGGGGGGCATACCACTTAGAATGGTTATAAAAAAAAATTGTACCGAGGACGTGGAATGCCACGCACCTCAAGTTTTATTTCAGCTGAATAATGAATAAAATTCACACACTATTTCCTCGCCCGGCAGCACCAACGGTCGGAGAGGTTTTAACGGGGCGTTTTCTTCAAATAACGTGCAAGCTATAAAAATCAACCTAAGAAGCATTGCTCGGCATACCCTCCCGAGACCCAACTCATGGTTCACCCAGGATGGAGCCTTAATCGGCATACCCTCCCGAAACCCAAACACAAGTGCCAGCCAGGATGTAACCTTAACCCGCATACCCTCCCGACACTCCACGAATGGTTCGGCCAGGATTAAGCCTCAATCGGCATACCCTCCCGAGACCCAAACGCAAGCGTCGGCCAGGATGAAGCTTTAACTGACATACCCTCCCGACACTTCACACACACAGTTCGACTAGGATGATGCCCCAATAGGCATACCCTCCCGAAACCCAAAAGCTAGTGTTGGCCAAGACGAAGCTTTAAACGGTATACACTCCCAACACTTCATCCACGGTTCAGCCAAGATGTAGCCTTAACTGGCATTCCCTCCTGACACCCATCTGAGCGTAACGGTCCATCCCGATATCGCTCGTCATGATCAAACGAAGCACCAACCTAATGAGTGATTTAACTTGTTCAAATAAATTATTGTTATCTTGTTATGGTTCAAAGGTCGACCGTCATCCCAATCCAATTCATTAAATGATTTACTTTTTAAATGACCGAGGGGATTAACTTATGCCAGTTCGGTTAATTAGGTTGGTTGTTTTTAACTCACACTCACACCTACCGAAGGAAAAGACTTGTGCAAATTCTTGAAAGTAGAAACGACTGATTTCATTCATTAACAAAAGGAGGAGGACACACCCCGACCTCAAGGGAACAAAACGAACGAAGTACAAAGCTAAAAACCTAGACTACGGTCTTCAGCATCCTCGCTCGGGGTAGGCACTTCGCGAGTTTTGAACCTCGCCCGCTGGAACGAGGCGGTCGTCAAACACATCCATCTCCTGGTCAAATTTGACCCAAAGGAGGAGGTCCCCTATAAAGAACCCCAACCTGTCAGACGGCCAGATCGAAGCTCTGGATGATTAAAACCATGGTGTCCTCCATGGTCTTCAGAACCTCGGCCTCTGCCGCCTCCTTTCCTTGCTTCAAAGAAGAAACCTCTACTTGAAGGGATGCCTCCCTACGGTCGACCTCCTCCATGGCCTTCTTCACCCGCGCGTTCTCGGCAACGACGTCGGCCCGCGCCTGCTCCAACTCGCCTATCTGAGCGGCATCGAGCTCCCGCTCGGTAGCTTGGTGACATAGCTTTTTCTCATAAGCTATGTTGGTGGCCATAGCCTGCTTAAGTTTGCCCGAAGCCTCCTAAAGCTCGTGCTCTAATCGAGAGACCTCCTCCACTCGCCGAGCGTGCGAGGCCGCCCCAAGGCGGGTCAAAACGAGGTCGTGACATATCATTTCGATGCCGCCATCAAGCAGATCATCCTCAGGGACCGCTCGGATCAAGTCTTCGATGCCGGGGGGCAGATTGAAGTTCACCACCCCATAAAATTGCAAGTCACCCCTAACACCAACAAGGGTGACTCTTGGACGGCCGCCACAAGCATGGCGACCACTGTTGGAATGGGGCGGTTGAAGTCGTCAGTAGGTGGAGAATCGACGTTGATGGGAACGAAACTCGGTGGAGGGGTCGACAACTCACCAAGGGTCCGGTAGGTTTGGGCGGTGTTGCTACCCACCCTCGTAGGGTTTTTCAAAGAGGACCCCACTCGGGAAACAGCTGGAGGGGCCCGGTGCCCGAACCCTCTCTCTTATCCTTCAGTTGGTTCCTGAATGCCTGCAACATACCGACTGCTTGTGGTACCTTCTTTTTTGCAATTGCTGCAACAAAAACAAGGTGTTAGTCAAAAGCCCAATATAAATGATCGAAGGTCTAAAGGTGTCAAATGTACCCTCGAAGGTCGCTTCACATTCGGACTCTGTGTACAGCAACATCAGCAGCCGAGAGGGGAGCTTCCTAGGAAGGCTATCAAACAAGGAAAAAATCTCTCGCTCGCCATCGCTTGGATTGACCAGACGTGGCCAATCCTTTATCTTGGTTGGGCTCCTTGTCAAAGGCAAAGGAAACCTTGGCTGGCCGGCCGCGTCGAAGAAGTGGGACGTACCTGCCAGCTCCACGAACACCTTAAAGAACCTTTCTTTAAAGTTCTTATAGGAGGCCGTGAAAGCCTTGAACAGGACGCTGCCCGCCCAGCTGACCAAAGAATGTCAGCTGACCAACTCAGATGGGTGGGAGGTGTAGAAATGGAGGAAACAAGTTGGGAGTGGACGCACCTCGAACGTTCCGCATACCATGCGAAAGGCTTGCATGGACGCCCACGTGTTCGGATGCAACTGAATCGGCTCCACGTTGAGTGCCTAAAGGACACCGACCGTGAACGTGTCAAAAGGAAACGACACGTGCAGGTCAGAAAACAGACAGCTAAACATGAAGAAGAAGGGGGGTTCGGTAGATGATCGTTCCATGTACACACGGTCGTCCAACGACCAAGAGCCGAACGACAGCAAGGAATCCCTGGCTGAAGCCTTTAACACATGGACCTTGTTCAAAAAGTCAGCAACAGAGGCGTCCGTGTTCCACACGGATGCGATCCCACAGACCTTGGTATCGACCCAGTCAAGGCCCTCATGAAGGCGTGGTCACTTAGATGAGCTAGACCTGTCTGATGCGTTGCCCGCATCATCGCCCCTCACTTCCTCTACCTCTGGGGCAACAGTTTGAATTGCCCCGACCGAGAGGATCTTGTTGGAGGAGGAAGTGGAAGAAGAAGACGAAGAAGACGAGGAGGACGAACAAGAAGAGGGTTTGGGAAGACGGGACCGAGCGGGAGAAGAAGAAGACATAGGACGCGAATGAGAAGACATAACTAACCTTAGACGGACAAAGAGCACAGTATAGATCGATCGGAGCCGTTCGGGTATCGGAGCTCAATAAGTTTCAGAAAGCGTGTGAAGTCACTGTTCCCAACCTCTATTTATAGCTCGAGGATGTCTCAGAATCCCAAACGTCACAAAATCTCACCACTGGATCTGTTTGATCCAACGGTCCACGTCACTTGGCGCCAAAAAAAAAAACCCTTATAAATGCATTTAACATCACCCGCTTAGGCGCCGCTTCGAGTTAGTTCACCCATCATCATCCCCACCGATCGAGACCGTCTACTCAGACTCTTCGGCTACACCCGCTCTCGAGCCTAGGGGGCAAGTGTACTCGGACGACCGCACCGACCCCCATGAGTCGGTCAGTAACTTGACCATTCAACCACTCAACCACAATAATAAGGTCACGAGATGACACGTGGTCGACCAACCCATGATGACGAGCCATGGGTTGACCAAGTCAGCAGGGTTAATCTATAATTAAGGATTGTTTAACAAAACCCTAAACAAGAACCAACCTCCTAATCCGACCCACCAACAAAGGCCCATTAAGGTTATATAAATAGCACAAATTCCAAGGAACAGGTACGTCATTATCTATGGTACTCTAACATCCGAGTGTCGACACCCTAACTGACTTGAGCGTTGAACTGCCTTCTGCAGGTACCATCCCCGCTTGTGAGACCAGACGATCGAGAGGAGGAAGGAAGAGCAGTCAGCTTGGAACGACAACAACCGACCGAAGGTAAAAGCAGAAGCAATCGTTCTCTAGGCCCCAACACCCGTTCGAGAACATATGTGAATTTTGATTATATTTTAAGCAATAGAGTTCTGACCTAGACTTATGTATCTTATTTGTTGATATGACATAGGTGAGGTAAGGGGAAAAACATCCCTGCACTCTTATTCTCTTCATATTCTATGTTGGTAATGTAGGTCCTACATTACCCACAACCTACAAAAGTCAAGTATGGGACAAGGCGGACCAGCCTGCTAACCCACATAATAAATGATTTCTCTTTTAAATATTCATTTTTAAAATTAACTTTTATATTATCAAAATTAAATTCCAAAATTAATGAAGTGTAAAAAGAAATACTCTAATAAAAAATACAAAATTGTTTCCTCAAATTTTTATTTTTATATATATTACAAATACATTAATATTTTTTTATTTTAATAAAATTTTAATTTTTGTATAACCGCTAGTATGCGGATCATTCTTTATATGTGATAGACTAATAAATTTAACCCAAAATTACTTGAGCAAAACGATTCAAATTTTACATAACAATGCGAGCCAGGTCACCACATGGTCACTCCTTAACTTCTTGTACGATATTGTGATATTTTCCTTTATCGTTGCTCATAAAGAAAAAAAAACTTTATTTACTATTCATCAAATGGTTGTACCATCTAAATCCTAGCCATTATCTTTTGCCATGAAAGGTTTTTATTATATCTGCATCATTCACACAAAAATTTATATCTGTCTGAAACAATTATGACATTAGTTATATAATTGTAATCTTTATTATAATAAAATCATCCAATAAAAACTAATTTTAAAAATAATTACTTGTTATAATGATTATTTTAAAAATTAAAAAAAAAATTATTTTCCAATTAGTTTTTATTATTGTTATATGATTTTTAAATTACTATCTAATCTAAATAATTAGTAGTTAAAACTTGGTAGCTAATTAAATACCAATTTAAAAACTATATAATAATAATATAAATTAATTTAAAAACTAATTTTTTTTAATTTTAAAATAATTTTTAATTTAATAATTATAAGAACTAATTATTTTTGTTTTATTTATATTTTATGATTTTCTTTAATGTTTAAAGAAAAACTGAAATTTTAAAATCAATATATAATAAAGTTGCCAAAAGCCTATAAGTGTTACACGGATTTGAAAAATGATACACGTACACCAATACGTGTCTTTAAACCACTCGAGTATCATTATGTGACATTTTAAATGAGTATCATTGTGACATTTTAAATGTGATGACATTGGATATGGCATCAAATGTGTGGTAAAGTAGAAATATGTGTTGGCATGAGAAAGGATGGAGTCCACGAAATAAATAAATAAATGAGAAAGGATGGTAATTGGACTAGTACTTTTTACCTAATATATGAAATTTATTATAAAATATATATAAATTTGGTTTGATAAAAATAGAAAGATATAAAATAATAACAAAATATATATATATATATAAATTTACTATTATATAATTTTAGAATAATAATAAATAATATAAGTAGTAATAATTATTATTATTATAATTAATTTTTGAAACAAAGTAACATGTTTTATCATAATTTTATTGATTGGAAAATATTTGTTCATTAATTAATATGTTTGTTTTCTATATCACTATATTCAATTTGATTTTTATGATTCATCTTTATTGTTTTTTAAAATTAAGTATTGAAACATCTCCCCACGATTGCAAGACTGTGAACAAACTTGACATCTTGGAAACTCAACAAATAATCAATTAACATGAAAAGAAAGATGGTTTGTTTCTAATAAAAAAAACACAATTACAAATGATTAATAATAATAATAATAATAATAATTAAATATTATAAGATGGTAATTGATGCAAATTATTTAAAATCAAATTTATTGTTTTTTAAATTCAATATATCAATCATCATCTCAAGAGAGTGAGTAGAGTTGACATTTTGGTAATCCAATAAATTATCATTTAACACTACACGAAACTTTTTAGATTCCAATAAAATAAAGCACACAATGAGTAGTAACAATAATTGAAAAAACATTATAAAAAACAATTAAATACTATAAAAATGTAATTGATGTTAAAACATTTACAAATGAATTTATTATTTTTTAAATTCAAATATTCAAACATATCTCAATAATCGAAAGAAAGTCAATAAATGTAACATTTTGATAACTCAGCAAACTATCATTACACAATATAGGAAAATTTTCAATTTACAAAAACCAATAACACATGAGTAATAATAATTATAATTAAAAATACATGAAAAAATAAAATAATTAAATATTATAAAAAGATAATTGATGAAAAAATACTTAAAAATGAATTTTTTTTAGTACAAATATTGGAACAAATATCAATAATTAAAAGAGAGTAAACATACTTCACTGTTAATAAAATTAAAAAATGTGTATTTATTTAGAATATTTACTTATATAGGAATTTTATTTATTTCATATTTTTATTAAAAAGAACATTAAATAATTTATGAATTTTACTTATTTCAAAATTTATTGAAATAGTATATTAAATAATTTAAAATTTGTATTTATTTAAGATTTTGAATAATTTAGGTGTTTTATTTATTTCATATTTTTATTTAGGTAAGACATTAAATAATTTAGGATTTGTATTTATTTAGAATTTTTATTTTTATTTTTTTCTTTTAGATTTTTATTTAAGTAGAAAAAAAATAATTTAGGATTTTGAATAATTTTAAATTTTTAAGACATTAAATAATTTAGAATTTTTATAATTAAGATTTTGTATAATTTAGGAATTTTATTTATGTTAGATACTTTAATCAAGCATGACATTATATCATTTAGAATTTTTTTATTTTTTAGAATATTGAATAATTTGGGAATTTTATTTATTTTATTATTTTATTTAAGTAGGAAATTAAATAATTTAGGATTTATATTTATTTATAATTTTAAATTAATTTAGAAATTTTATTTACTTTTCCGGTTTTTATTCAAGTATGACATTAAATAATTTAAGATTTACATTTATTTATAATTTTTAATAATTTAGGAATTTTATTTATTTTAATTTTTTTTATTAAAGTAGGAAATTAAATAATTTATAATTTTTATTTATTTAAAGTTTTGAATAATGTAACAATTTTACTTATTTCATATTTTTATTCAAATAGTAGATAAAATAATTTAGGGTTTTGTAGTTAGGTTGAATCATATTTTGGTCCCAATGTCTTTTATTAAAATGTAATTTTGTTCTCACTTATTTAAAAAGTTCATTATGAACCCTAAGTTTTTTAAACAATGGAGTACAATTTCCCTTCTCTTAGATTGTTGTTACTTCAATAGATTTAACTCAGCGTCCCCTGTATATTAAATTATACGTGTTGTGAACAAATTGAATCATATTAAATATTTTTTGGATTAAATAGATTTCTTTTAAAAAGTTGGGATCAAATTACAAGTTAAAAAAAAAAATAGTCATTAAAGCTTGTATTTATTTAGGATTTTAAATAATTTAGGATTTTTTTTTATTTCAAATTTTTATTTTTACTATGAGATTAAATAATTTATGATTTTTATTTATTTAGAATTTTTAATAATATACAAATTTTATTTATTTCATATTTTTATTTAAGTAGGACAATAAATAATTTAGGATTTTTATTTATTTAATATTTTTAATTTCGTAAATTTTTTTATTTCAATTTTTTATTTTAAGAAGAAAATTAAATAATTTAGGGTTGTATTTATTTAGAATTTTAAATAATTTAAAAAAAATATTTCATATTTTTACTTAAGTAGAACATTAAATAATTTGGGATTTGTATTTGTACTGACCAGTCATCGAACCTCAAGGACTGAAGGTAATGGTGAGCCACGTAAGCTAGTGTGTCGATCAGTCGTCAGATGTTGATCAGTCGTCAGATGTCGATCACTAGGAAGTGTCGACGTGTCATCAAACATCGATCCTCAACAACAGAGTAAGGTCAATGTGACATTGGCCATCGGTGGTTCGAACAGCTAAATTGGGCCATGAAAAGTGGGCCCCAAAAAACTCACCATTATCAGTGAAACGCCCAGAGGTAGGGGAGCCTAAGTCACAAAGTACCCATGCGTGTGGTGTGGATAGCGCATATGGGCGCGACACAAGTAAAGAGTCTAGGAATGCACTAGGGTTAGGGTTTCCAAGGGAAGCTACATGCATGACACGTGAATATATAGGGCACCCCCATAACAGATGGCCCCAGAGATTTGGTGCACAAGTTGGTACCCAAGTGACCATTTTGTTAGTGGTTGTACTTCAGTAAGGGGAGCCCTATGCGCTAGATTACACTAAGACTGGATAATAGTGGTGCGAGGGTATTCCTCCAGAAACCCTAAATATGGGTAACGGAACATAGGAAACCCTAGGCTATATAAAGGGTAGTAAGAAAACCCACAAGATACGTAGTTTCTAAGATTAGAACTATTACACAGGCATACTGTTTCTTTGCCCCAGTATTGACTTGAGCGTCGTAGTGCAAACGACCTCTAGGGCGCCCCCTTTGTCTTTGCAAGTACAGAGTGCTTCAATCCAGGAAAGTGCGAACCTAGGAAGAGACAGGCGGGCGTGAAATCTTCGTTAGAGTCAACCGGCAAGGACATTTGGCGCTCACCGTGGGGCCCGTTAAAACTAGGTCCCACTCACAAGTGTAGAGAAGAGATCTGGCAATATGAGGAACAAGGCAAGGGTCCGTCGCACCGATCGGAGGGGAAAACATCACCATGCAGCAAATCATGGAGACGATGTGTGCCCTTTAGGAGACGGTGGCAGCGTTCAGAATGGATCAGGAGCGCATCCAGATTGACCTAGCCGCGTCGCAAGCAAGGAACGAAGAGCTGCGCAAGACCAACGAGGAACTGCACAGGAATTTGCAGTCGGCAGGGGAACGCGTGTTGCACGAGCGAGCCCCACCTACACCACCCAAGGCCCTCCCTATGCCATTCTCGCAGGCGATCATGGATGCCATGTTACCAGCCACTTTCGTAGGTCCTAAAGCCGCCTTTATAGGTGTAGAGGACCTGAAGGCTCATCTCATGGCCTTCCACACCCATATGATGTTGTCTGGAGGCTCTAACGGCGTGCATTGCAAGTTGTTCATGAGCACGCTGATAGGCACAACGCTAGACTGGTTTGTCAGCCTCCCTGACGGACATGTAACATCGTTTGCGCAATTTTCTACGTTGTTCAGGGAGCAATACATCGTCAATCGGGCTCCCCTGCCAGTCTCTTACGATCTTTTCGACATGACGCAGTACCAGGGAGAATCCTTGAAGGACTTCCTCAACCGATTCGGGGCACAGGTGGTGAGGCTGTACACCAAGGACGAGGATATGATGGTGCACACTTTCAGGAAGGGAATCTTGTCAAAACCCTTCAGTGAATACCTCATCAAGTGTCGCCCCAAAACCTTTTGTGAGATCAGGCATCGAGCGGTAGCCCATATTGTCACCGAGAAGCACGAAAGCATTGCCCCCGTCCGGCCACAAGGGCCAAGTCGACCTTAGCCCATGAGAGTACATGAGGCGACGATAGAGAAGAAAGCCCCTGAGAAACACCAACGCTACGAGGACAGGGAGCCCCAAACTAGGGCGCGCGCGAGGGAAGATGCGCCCCCCAGGCACAACTTCCTGGTAGAGTTGAAGGAGCTGATCGCTATTCCCAACATAGCGGAGAGATTGAAGATGCCCCCGAAAACTGACAAGAGATTGGGGCCCAGCAAGAACGCTTGATGTGAGTTCCACCAAGCGTATGGCCACCCCATACGTAACTGCTTATCACTAGGACACCAGTTGGACGAACTGGTGAAGAACGACTTCCTGAAAGACTATTTGCGGGAGCCGCAAGGGGTTCAGGTGTTGGCAGCCTTAGGGGGTGATCAGGGGCACGAGATTCCCGTTCATGGTGAAATTCACACCATTTCAGGGGGTTTCTCTGGAGGATGATGCACCGCTTCTCAGCGGAAGAAATATGCACGAGAGGTGATGACGGTAGAGATGCAAGAGGTAGACCAGGCTCCTGACATCGACCTCATCTTCACCAAGGTCGACCTCCGGGATGTCGTCCCCCACGACAATGACCCAGTGGTGGTCTCGGTAGTAACAATGGGAAGGAAGGTGCACCGCGTCCTAGTGGAGCAGGGAAGCTCGGCTGATGTCACGTTCTGGTCGACCTTCAACATTGCAATTGTCTCTAGACCAGTTGAGGCCTTACACCGGCTGCTTGTATGGATTCGCTAGAGACCAAGTAGAAGTGCGCAAACACATAGAGCTGAGGATCACCTTCACGAATGACATTGCTTCCCGCACAAAAAACATCAGGTACCTTGTTGGTAATGCTCCCTCAGCATACAACATATTGTTGGGCAGACCTACCTTGAACAGGCTGGGAGCGATAGCATCGACAAGGCACATAAAGATGAAATTGCCTTCCTTAGAGGAGACATTGATCACCATCAGATCAGACAAGAAGGAGGCTAAGAGGTGTTACGAGAACAACCTCAAAACAAAGAGAAGAGTGTTCACTGTTACCACCCAGCCCCCAAGTGAAGAAGGGGTCACCCGCGCAGAGGTTGCCCGGGAGAGACGACCCGAACCGGCCAAAGACGTTCTGGAGAGGGAGATCGGTGGCAGAATGTTTAAGCTTGGCAAGTCTTTAGGCCAAGGGACGCAAGACCAGATTGCCGAAGTCATAACACAGTACCTGGATGCCTTCGCGTGGTCCGCCTCGGACATGCCTGGCATAGACTCCGACTTCCTATGCCATCGTCTTACAATGGACCCTCAGGTCCGACCTGTTCGCCAGAGGAGGAGAAAGTTCAATGAGGAAAAGCGGCAGGTCATCAAAGAAGAAACGCGGAAGTTGCTGAACGCCGACCACATCAGGGAGATTCAATACCAAGAGTGGCTGGAAAATGTGGTGCTGGTAAAGAAGGCCAACGGGAAGTGAAGGATGTGCGTAGACTTCAGATTGCTCAACAAGGCCTGCTCGAAGGACTCCTACCACTGCCAAGCATTGATACTTTGGTAGACAGCGCATCGAGTTGCAGGTTGCTCAGTTTTCTGATGCCTTTTCGGGGTAGAACGAGATAAAGATGCATCCCAGGGACGAGTGCAAGACAACTTTCATGACAGAGTTGTCTTGCTGTTGTTACACGATGATGCCCTTTGGGCTGAAGAATGCAGGTGCCACCTACCATAGGCTGATGGACAGGGTCCTCGCGCCCATGATAGGGCGAAATGTACAAGCATATGTGGATGATATGGTGGTGACCTCGCAGGTAAAGGATCAACACATCGCTGATTTAGAAGAGCTATTTACGACAATAGGTAAATATAGACTGAAGCTAAACCCTGAGAAGTGTGTGTTCGAGGTGGAAGCGGGCAAGTTCTTAGGCTTCCTACTCATTGAGCGTGGGATAGAAGCGAACCTTGAGAAGTGCGCCGCAATCCTCGCAATGAGGAGCCTGGTCTCAGTAAAGGAGGTGCAACAGTTGACAGGGCGGATGACCGCTCTGTCTAGATTTGTATCAGCTAGAGGGGATAAAGGTCACCCCTATTTCTAGTGTCTGAGGAGGAACAATAGGTTCATATGGACTAGAGAGTGTGAATAGGCATTCCTCAAGCGGAATGAGTACCTGACAACCCATCAGTGTTATGCAAACCACAACTGGGTTCCCCGCTTCGCTTATACTTTGCGGTCACTGATTGGGCGATCAGTTCGGTCCTCGTGCAGGAACATGACTAGGTACAAAAGCCAATATACTTCGTGAGCAAAGTATTGCAGGGGCCCGATGTAAGGTACCAGGCCCTAGAGAAGGCAGCCCTAGCAGTGGTGTTCTCAGCGAGAAGGCTTCGCCACTACTTCCAGAGCTTTACCGTGGTAGTGATGATAGACCTTCCCATTCGCAAGGTCTTATAGAAGACAGACGTTGCAGAAAGAATGGTGCGTTGGGCGGTAGAGCTATCAGAATTCGACGTACAGTAAGAGCCTAGAGGCCCTATGAAATGCCTTGTTTACGCTGACTTTGTGATAGAGCTCTCCTCGATAGACACGCACCACGAAGAGTTCGACTTCGGTTGGGTGCTCTCTCTAGATTGTTCCTCTAACCAACAAGGCAACGAAGCTGGTGTCATCTTGGAAGGGCCAAATGGGCTATTGATTGAGCAGGCCTTGCAGTTCGCTTTCAAGGCCAGTAACAACCAGACAGAGTATGAGGCTTTGATCGCTGGAATACTGTTAGCCAAGGAGATGGGTGCGCAGAGTTTGCTGGCGAAGAGTGACTCCCTACTAGGGCTATGTAACAGGAGAATACCAGGCCAAAGACCCTTAGATGGCTGCTTATCTAGAATATGTCCATGTTTTGAAGAAGTCATTTGCGGTGTTCGAGTTGGTACATGTCCCTGAGAGCAGAATGCCCGAGCTGACATACTAGCAAAGCTCGCCAGTTCGGGCAAGGGGGGCAGACATTGGACAATCATCCAGGAAACTCTAAGGACACCTCGAACCTTCACTGCAAATAATTTGGTAGGGGTCCGTCAGGTTAGCACGTCGGAAGGGAGGAAGAGGAGTCATCGGTCATTGACTCAGGAGACATTGAAAACGCCCAGGATAAGCACATACCCATTTTTAGGGAAGAGCCATTGCAGGTATGCCTGGTTGAAAGAGGAGAAACCTGGATGACACCTTACAAGCGTTACTTGACTGATGGGATACTCCCACTGGAACCCACAAAGTCCAGAAAAATAAAGAAAAATTCGACCAAATACACTCTCATTGACGGAGAATTGTTCAGACACGGGTTTACCCATCCTATTTTGGTATGTGTAAGTGGTGAGCAGTGCGCGCGAATAATGAGAAAACTCCATGAAGGGATATGCGGGAGTCATATCAGTGGCCGATCTCTATCATCAAAGGCCATTCGGGCGGGATACTATTGGCCAACCATAAGGGAAGACTGCACGAGGTACGCACAACAGTGCAAGCAATGTCAGCAACACGCTGACTGGCACAAGGCGCCACCAGAAGTGCTCAGATCGATTTATATCCCTTGGCCATTCCATACCTAGGGAATCGATATCCTAGGGCCTTTCCCTTTGGCGGTACGACAGATGAAGTACCTTGTGGTTGCCATAGAGTATTTCACGAAGTGGATAGAGGTCGAGTCAGTGGCACAAATTACAACCCACAAGATTTAGCACTTCGTGTGGAAAAACATAGTATGCCGCTTTGGAGTACCAAAATGGTTGGTGTCTGATAATGGCACCCAGTTTGCAAGCCAACAGTTGGGAAAACTGTGTACAGAAGTTGGGATAAAATAGGTGTTTGCATCATTCGAACACCCCAGATGAATGGGCAGGTTGAGTCTGCCAACCGAGTTGCGAAATGGCCATGAATTGCGTCTGCCAACCGGTGATTTGCGGAAGCTTCATGAATTGGAGATGGAACAAGGTCCTCCTAGGAGTGGTGGTGACCTTGAAGTAGCATGATAGGTAGGATTTGAGAGTGGTGAGGCCAACTCTACTTGAAAGGTGACGGTTGAGAAAGATTAAGAGCCTAACCTAGGAGGTTTTGGGCAAAGAGTGATATTGGCAAAATTTTGGCAGCAATTCACTCATGTATTAATCTTGCATTTACATGACCCAAGCTCCTCTATATATAGCAAGAGTGGGCTGAAAATGAAAAGAGACATGAAGGGAAATTCAAATGTTGGCACATGGGAAGGTGGCTCCTAAATTCAGCACATGTGAGGTAGGTTTTAGAATTCTTCCATGAGCTAGGAATTCTAGAACCTTACGCCCCACTTAGGCTAAATGTGGGCTGGACCTAAGTTTAATTAGGAGTAGGAAACTCTAATTAAACTTAGGTTAGCTTTTTAGGTACCACTTTGCATGTTTCAACAAAAATACAAAAGAATTAAACTATGCTACTTTTGACAAAAATGTAAAAACTATTCTACACTAGGGTTTATGACATGTAGAATGCGTCCTCTTGACCCCTCTTTGACCATAACTCTAGTGGTTGCCTCAATTTGACATTTTGGTGGCCTTTCAATGGATTGGTGCTGGGGCCTCTTTCATCATCCCCTCCCTCTTGAAAAGGATTTGTCCTCAAATCCAAGGCTGGGTCCATTGGGAAGTTCAGCAGGACAACGAGGAGTCTCGTTAGGCTCACGGATAAGGGGAGTCGAGGAGGAGGCGGCATCGAGGCAGGGCGTGGAGGCCTCGGGCCTCGACACCCCAACAGTAAAGATGGACCAAAAAGGTGGATTTCAAGCCACATCCTAGTTACCTGTAGGGAGAGGCCCAGATCACGAGGGATTCGTGCATGGGGTGTAGGGAATGCGGTAGTATGCACCACCATCAAAGAGACACTGGGAAAGAGACAACTCGTAAGGGTCACGTCCTAGGGGTGATCTGCATGCATGGCACGTGAATGGGGCAGGGAACGCCCAGGATGGAGGACCCCAGACATTTGGCGCATGAGTCGGCGTCCAAGTGGTCATCCCGCACCAGATGCGCTTCGGCAAGGTAGCCTTACACACTAAGATGGCTCTAAGGACATGGTGATAGTGTCGCTAAGGCACGCCTACAGTATGCTTAAGTCACAGTTAGCCAGAGGGGCAGAGACACTGAAAGGTATATGTCTGAAGGTGGTCGAATAACGGAGTAACTAATTATCTCCCTAATTGCCTGTGCGTACAGTGGGTTCGCGAGCAAGCAACTAGAGTGTGTGTGTAAACTGTGAAAACTAGATCCCTGTCTCAAACTTCTAAAGCCCCTTTTAAACGTCTAAAGCATTCAAAACATCTTAAAGTGCATTTAAAGCGTCTTAAAGCGCATTTAAGGCGTTTAAAAACGTTTAACGCATTTAAAACGTTCAAAGCATTTAAAGCGTTTAAAGTGCTTTAAAGCATTTGAAACGTAAACTGAATAAGCGCGTACCTTAGCAAACTTTCAGGGAAACTGATATACCTTGATGTTTCAATGCTTACTGCCACGTGTTCCTCTGACTTGATCGCTACTCTATGTGGAGGGCCTTACAGCGCCGTAACCCAACTTAGGGTTAATCCATCTTGTAAGTCCTCCTTCCTCGAAGTGCATCTGGCGCAAGGGGTGACTTTCTGGGTGCCAAGTCATGCACCCCAACCTCTAGTCACTCGCTCTGGGAGTGTATCTACCTTCCTCTGGTACCACGCACATGGTTCGACCCTGGGCGTGACCCTCTCATGGGTCGTATCTGTCCCAGGGGTCTCTCAGAGGTGGCATGGGTACTTCACAAGTCAGGTTACTCCTCACTGATACTGGGAATATGGCCTTGAAGCCACCTTTCTCTTCGCTTTATTGCTGTTCTGAGATACTGAGGCCTCTCGTGGTGTCGCCCCCTCCACGGTCTTTCCTACCCATGGGTATCAGGGGGTGACACCGTCGATGCCTTATCCTGGCGATGCCTCGTCCTGGCGACGCCTTAACTTGGCGACACCTACACCTGGCGACGCCTACGCCTGGCGACGCCTACGCCTGGCGACGCCTACGCCTGGCGACGCCTACGCCTGGCGACGCCTCATCTTGGCGACGCCTCATCTTGGCGACGCCTACACTTGGCGACGCCTTAAGCGGTCAACCTGTTGACTTTCTTCCCTGGGCTCCCTTGATGGGTCCCACCATACGTTTGACTTTGACTTAGACTTTGGTCAACGCCCGGGGACGGGACGTGGAGGACCATCAGGGTGACCCACGGTTATACAATTTCAATGCCTTCTGCAGCGTCCACGACTCCCGGGGAGCTGGTCTGCGTGAACGATAGGTCCAACGGTGGGAAGCCCTTTTTCTTACTTTACCAGACGGTGTTCAATCGCGCCGGTCTGCGCCTTCCCTTCACTGCCTTCGAGAGGGAGCTGCTCACCGAAATCAACGTAGCCCCTGCCCAGCTACATCCTAACAGCTGGGCATTCATCAGGGCCTTTGAAATTCTGAATGGGTATCTGGGTCTTCTACCCTCAGTGGACGTCTTCCTTCATTTATTTGAAGTGACGAAACAAGGGAAAAGCCTCTGGGTGAGCTTTTCTGGAGTCGGTGGCAGGATACTCCTCACCCTTTTCCAGAACTCGTACAAGGGGTGGAAGGGCAAATTCTTCAGGGTGTGTTGCACCAAACACGACCCCACAGCCCTGGATGGCTTCCCCTTATATTGGGTGAAAGAACCAAGGCTGATTAAGCCCAAGTCTTTAGACGAACTACCCTCTGCTGATAGAGAGGTATGTGTGGCTTTAGCCGGCCTGGGAGTCGTCTTCAGCACCGTGAAACTCATAGCTTGCGAGT